>SDBT01000022.1_pt1 | contig 172375 bp, 146 predicted proteins | sample 2277101 | NCBI WGS metagenome assembly SDBT01 (sample SAMN10404973, study PRJNA504765) | marine sediment metagenome | isolation source: marine sediment core GS10_PC15, 103 cmbsf | place: Arctic Ocean: Southern Knipovich Ridge | collected 2010
CCGAAAATGGTTGCTCTGATCGCCTGCATGAGAAAACTACTGCTGATTATTAGGTCTATGCTCATTAACAAAAAACCATTCAATCCGGAGATATTGCCCTTGACTTGAAAGACGGTATCTACGGTTACCATGCCGTACGCCTTTGCGAGGGAAATTCAATCCTCACAGCTTTGGGCTAGCGACATGATGTCCCTGACCAGGATCGGCTCCACGGCATAAAATCCCTGACCGTATTTGCACCGGGCCTGCAGGCCAAAAGAACGGGACATGACCGACAAGCTCTCGATGTAATCTTTCGTTTTCTCCGGATTGAGGAACTGGGATTCGTGAGCAGAAAGAGCTTTTATCCACTGTTCGAAGTGGGGTGTAATATCCACTACAAGGTTGGGCGTTACTCCGGGTGGTAAAAAGAAATGGAAGATTCTCTCTACCAGGTGCGGCTCACCCGATAGGTCGGCCTTTTTGAGAGAGGCCAGCGAAGCGGCGTTAATGGCTATCATGCCGGCTGCCACGTGGTCCGGATGCGATTGACGGCGTCCGTGCCCGACGTGCGGGTATGGCGCCAGGATGATTTTCGGGCGGGTAGCGCGGATGATTCTGGCCAGCTCGAGCCGTTTGTCATAACTGTCTTCGAGTCTTGTATCTCCCCAGTCAAAAGTCCGGATAATGTCGGCGCCTAAAATCCCGGCCGCTTTTTGAACCTCACTGGCTCTTATCTCCGCCGTGCCGCCGGTGCCCATCTCCCCCTGGGTCAATATGACGATGCCGCACTTGTGGCCCCTTTTTGACAGATCAATCAGAATCCCTCCGCTGCCGACTTCGACATCGTCGGGATGGGCTCCGATGGAAAGCAGGTCGTAGTATTGTTGTGTCATCGTTGTCGCATATCAAAAAGGCCCGGAAGAAACATTCCTCCGGGCCTGGTTGTGTACTGTCCTACTAATCCTCTTCAAAGGCTTTTGAATGGAAAATCAGGATCTCCCGCATAAGGTCATAGATATACTGGTCGTTCGTGGCGGGATTGCCCGGATAGCCGGAATACTCTCTGACCTGTACTTGCGTGGAATCATATTTGGCCAACAGGGTCTTCGCCCAGGAGTCCGTTTGCTCGTGGTAGTTTCCAAAAACCCACTCCTTGGTCGTGCCAAACCACGTTTTGACGCCGTCAAGGGCATCGGGATTGTCGTTCAGAAGACTCTCGAGATTGTTCGCAAGCCACATGTCCCATATTAGGTTGTATGCCTTGCCAGAACTGTCGAAGGGAAGGTGAAAATCGAAATTAAACTGATCTCGCTTGACGACCTCCGTTATTAACGTCAAGGTATCATCTATCGTAAACCTCTGGGACTCCGGTATACTAATGAAGTACTCGCCCTCCCCAGTCGTCCCAGAATCGGTGATGTGATAGACCCCCGTGGTGTCGACCAAGGTGTCATGTGGGGAGAAAGCCAGGGCACCACCGATAAACAACCGGGAGAGGTGCCAGGCACCGGAAGTGTCAAAGTTGGCGCGCCAGGACGGGGGGCACGTGGTGTCGATAACCAGCGTCGATTCCACACAAACCGTGTCACTGATAATCGGCAACCACTTGGCACAGAACGTATCAATAACAAACGCCGTCGAATCGACACAGATCGTATCAATGACCGCCGTCGATTCAACACAGACCGAGTCCCCTAAGGTATCAACCACCCAGGAGTCACATTGCCACCCGACGGTATCAGGTCCCAGAGAGTCGCATCGCCATACCACGGTATCCAGCCCCGGATCCACACAGACTGTGTCAATCTCCACCAGCGTTGACTCGACACAGATCGTATCAATGATCAGCGTCGAATCGACACAGACGGTGTCCCCCGCGGTATCCACCTCCACGGAATCACACGGCCACAGGCTGTCAAACTCCAGCGAGTCACACTCCCATAGGCTGTCAAATCTGTGCAAGCCACATAGCCACTCAATGCTGTCAAATCCCAGCGAGTCAATTACGAAGTAGAGGGTGTCAAACCCCTCGAGATCACAATGCCAGGTGGAAGTTATGGTGCAATCTTCGGTCGTGCCGCCCAGCAAGCCTTGTTCAATGAGAGCGTCATCGAACAGTCCCACGAATCCACCGTCTCCGTTGGGACCATCGAAATCCAGAGGGCCGTCGGTGACGGATATTGAGCTAAACACGCCCTCATGGATCAGGGCTGCGCGGAAAGCGCCATAGGCGCCCATACCCACGCCGCCGATACCTACCGGCAGGGAATCATTGAGGATACCGAGGGTGTTGTTGTATAGATATTCAAGAAGAGAGTTTCCGATCAAGGTGTCATAGTAGCCAGCCGGTGCGCTAAGGCCGGCATAGAAGTATCCGCCGAAAATAGGGTCGTTTTCCACACAGGCGATAGCCATCGGCTTGATAGCCCCCTCGGCAATGAGTTCATTGGCTAACTGCTTCAGACCATGGTCGAAAAAGTAATAAGCTTTCCCGTCCTGCGGAGGCAATAACACCAGCAATGGCACCGGCTTAGCCTGGCCGCCGTGAATCCACGGGATCGAGCCTTCCGGGGTGTACATCTTGATCTGCAGAGGCACCCGCGGTCCTTTCGTACTCACATTCCTGCCTATCTGTAGGAAGAGCTCCTGGAAAAAGTCATGATCAAGCTCTTCCATAATCTCTCCTTCGCTCACCGGCCTGTTTGGCACGTTGGGGCCTCGATCCGTACATCCTGCCGCCAACACGAGAGTCAGAGCCGCAACGATTTGCATACGCTTCATATATCTTAACATCCCTGACTTCCTCCTTAGAACCGGTAGTTAAACGATAAGATGGTTTCGTACGTAGCGGCCTTGTAATCACCAGGGAAAGTGACAAAGTCTTCCTCCTGGCCAAAGGCGCCGGGTGTGGCAACGGTAAGATCGGGGTGGTACAGGTAGCTGCTGACCAGTCCTAGATCCCATCTCTCAATATGAACGATAAATCCCGCGTTGAAGCCGTACTTGTCACCCGTATCGACAAATAGCGGGGAAAACTGTTTCACTTCTCGGGTGGGAGACTGGTCGGCCGATAGTCCCGCCAAAAGCGTCAGGAAGTCGGCGTAGTCATAGCATGCCCCGACCATTACTTTGCCGGTGTTCTTCCAGTCAATTGGGTAAGAGAGATCGGCCGTGAAAAAGTTTCTGGCAAAAGCCGAGGAATCGGCCGGCCCCGACAGACCATGGTGATTGGTGTACGAAAAGTCGAATCCTTCAAACTTGGACCAAAAAGTATACTCGGCATCAAGCGCAATCGTCAGCTTTTCGCTGGCGGCATACGAGAGGCCCAGGGCAATCGATGGGGGCAGTTTGAGGGTTGTTTCGAAGTCGGCGTAGTCGATAATCTTGGCTCCTGAGAGGAAAAGCTGTCCGACGGTCCCGAGATTCCTTATGGCAGCCGAGTCATTGAAACCCCACAGAGTGCTGTTATCGGGCATGTAGAACTGTGACACAGTGGCGCCGCTTATGGTCATATTGAAGGGGACACGGAAAGTCGCCGCCGCATTCAGCTTTTCGTTAACCTTCCACAAACCTCCGGCTGTGAGACCGAATCCCCATCCCTTACCGTCATTGCTGTTAAACAGGTTGATCTTATCAAACGGCCTGACCCAAAGGTCGCTATTGGTATCCCCTCTTGCTTTCATCGGGTTGTCGCGGAAGATTATGTTATTGAACAAAAGGTCCCCACGCAGAACCTGCAAGCCGACGCCGAGTGAAAACTCGTCCTCAACAAACTCTCGCGCCGCCGTCAACTGAAACGCGACCACGTCGAGGTTGTTTCGGAACTGATCAACCGGAGCGGAGACCTGGTCGTTATAAGCTCTCAGAGGCTCGTAAAGCTTCCAGGTAATGTTGTAATCAAACGGTTGGTAGATCGACAACCCAAACACCGTTTCTCCCCAAACAGGCAGCCGAACGATAAAACCGGCAGAGGGGAGAGAAAGGATTTCATGGGTATTGTAGTTGGTCTGATCGTTGAAGATTCCGGTTTCGGCGTTTATGCCCATGTCGTCGGGGTTGCCCCACCTATAACTGGGCGCAAGTTCGTGACGCAAATGGACAAGGGCCATATTACCACCGAACTGATTGTCGTAGGCATAGGCATAACCGGCCGGGTTGTAATACGCTGCCGTCCAATCGTCCGCAATGGCTCGAAAAGCTCCTGCCATCCCCCTTGCTTTGGTGCCGACACCGGAATTCTCAAATCCGCTGGCGGATAACCCCGATGAAAACACGACCACCATGGCTAATAGAATGGCAGAGATTCTCACAATTCCCATTCTCATCTCCGTACATTTATCAATTATCATATCATTTATCAATAAAACGTTCATAGCTTTGCCTTACGAGTTTGGCGGGAGCAGCTTCAGCCAACTGACCTGGTTCCCTACCAAATACTTTGCCGCCGGGCGCCTTCACGGTCCTCTTGTTCTACATTGGCAACTCTTCTCAAAGTTGGCGGTCAAGGTATAACAACCGCTGTTCATTGTCAAGGGGTATGCTTTTTTTTCAGCACCCCGGAATTTGCCGGTACCGCCTCTAAGAACTGACCGGTGACCGTCACCAAATGACGAACAAGCAGTCCGAAACGTGAAATAATTTTCCCGGTAACAATGCGAAGCTGATTTACGGATGGCTTAGAGAGCCCAGATAGCCGTCAGCTCCCCACACGCATTGAGCAGCCTCTGACTTGGCCATAATCCCAATTGCCCGCAGGACCAGTTTCCTCTGCCCGGGAAAATTATTCCCTCCTTGCTGGAATCTGTTTCTTGACAGAGTCAACATGATGTGCCCTCACATTATCACGCACCGTCCATCCTCTTATTTTACAAGAGGTTACGAGAACGCAGCCGTTCGGCATTGAGCTTGCTCCGGTCTAAAACTGATAGACACATATGATCGGAGTCAGACAACCGCAAACTTTGCCATGGGAAGGTAGAAATGAAGTTAAGAATTATTATCCTGCTGCTGATTGTAATAGTACTCGTTTCGCTAAACTGGTTCAAAGTCCTCCTGGCGCAGGACTTGAGCTTGTTGGGCGACGAAGAGAAACGTCAACTTCTGGAGAAATATCGCAAGCAGCAGGCCCTGGGACCCGAATCTTACTACTATCAGAGCCCGGAAACATTGACCAAGCTCAATCAGGATAAGACTTCCAAGGAGAGCGATGTGGTGCCGGCATCCTCTACCGCCAGTACGTTGTTGATAAGCGGTCGTATGCCGGAATTTCGGCAGCTCCGCCCTTTTGGAACGGAATTGTTCTCCTCTCCACAGGAGAACGACCCTCCCGCTGATATTGCCTCCGCTGCCGACTATGTTCTCGGACCAGGAGACAATGTCATTCTCTACCTCTGGGGACGTGTGGAAAGAGAATACAACCTCACATTAGATCGCGAGGGGAAAGTGTTCATTCCCCGTGTGGGCGAGGTCATCGGATGGGGGTTGACTCTTGAGCAATTCACGCAGAGGGTAAAAAAACAGTTTTCCAGGGCGTATTCGGAGTTTGATCTTACCGTTTCCCTCGGCAAGGTCCGCTCTATCAGGATTTACGTGACTGGTGAAGTGAGAAAGCCGGGCGCATTCACGGTGTCGTCGCTTACTTCACTTTTCAACGCCATATACATGGCCGGAGGACCGAACGAACGTGGTTCGATGCGCAACATAAAGCTGATGCGCAGCGGCAAACCGAAAGAAGTAGTGGATCTGTACAACCTGCTGCTGGCGGGGGACAACTCGACGGACGTAAGATTGCAAACGGGAGATGTTGTCTTTGTGCCGGTCGCAGGTGCCAGGGTAGCCATCAGAGGAGAAATCAACAGGTCAGCCCTTTATGAATTGAAAGGTGGGGAAACGGCTTTAGAGCTTCTCGCTCTGGCAGGAAATCCCACCCCAGAGGCTCATCTGGACCGGGTGATGCTGGAAAGAATATCTGACAGCAGCGAGTGGGAAGTGTTGGATCTCAATCTCAACGCCGAAAAAAGTGACTCAATCGATAACGTTACCCTGAGGGATGGTGACCGACTCACGGTCTTTTCCATTTTTGACCTCAAGATGAACATGGCAGCGATATTTGGACGCGTCAAACATCCGGGCTACTACGAGAGGAATGATTCCACCCGCGTTTCCGATTTGATCCGTCAGGGGCAGCTCCAGCCGTACGATGTCTACTATGAGCGGGCTGATCTGTTCCGTCGCTATCCCGACCGCCGCCTCGAAGTCATACCGATTAACCTGGAGGGGATTCTGACCGGTGCCAGCAACGACAACATCCTCCTGCAAGACCGCGACTCACTTCGCATTTATGCGATCGACGAGGTGAAGCGTGATAAGTTTGTATACATCGAGGGAGAGGTCAAGTCGCCGGGGCGGTATCCTCTTTACGACAGTATGACCGTCGAGGACCTGATCTTTTTGTCGGGATCGTTTACACGCGGCGCCTACCGTCATCAGGCAGAGATTGCTCGCATCGATTCCCTGGGGGATGTTTCTCTGTTATATGTGGGCCTTGACGACAGCAGCTACAAACAGGTATATCTGTGTGAGGAAGATCACCTCTACATCCGGCAGATACCGGAGTGGCAGCTTCACCGCGCGGTAGCGCTCGAAGGGGAGGTGAACTATCCGGGCGAGTATACCCTATCCAGCAGAGAGGAAACCCTTTATCAACTGTTGCAGCGAGCCGGCGGTTTCACAAGAAATGCCTTCCCGAAAGGGATAATTTTTGAACGAGGGTCAATTGAGAAGCAACTTGCACGGCTAAACGTGCCGGAGCTATTGGAAAGGTCCCGGCCACTGGTTCAAGATACGCTGGGGAACCTTGTTCAGCAGGACGTCTTCCAGCACGACTTCGGGTCTATGAGCCGCGTCATCATAGATATTGACAAGATTATTTTAACTGAGGGACGCGAGGGGGACATGATCCTGGAACCGGGCGACCGCATTTATGTGCCGTCGGTGCCGTCGGGAATTTCCGTGATGGGTGCTGTGAGCGCTAACGGTACCATCAAGTTTGTTGAACGCGAAAATGTAAAGTATTACATCAAGCGGGCGGGCAATTTCACCCGCCAGTCAGACAAGGGGGAGGTACGCCTGATGAGAGCAGGGGGGGAAGTAATCTCAGGCAGAGGGACCCTGGGGAAAAAGGTCGAACTTGGGGATGTGATAATAGTTCCGGCCAAAATCGAAAAGGAACGCAACTGGTTTAAAACCGTCACCACTGCCTTGACCACGACAACTGGTGTTTTGATGTCGGTTTATATCATTTCCAAGTTGTAGGGTAACAGCAGACTAACCATCTCAGTACCGTTTTTTACCTTCCCAAAGCCGCCGGTGAGCCGTCGAGTTCACCGGCGGTGTTGTATGCACCGGACACGCATTAAAAAGCCATTGCCTGCCAGATAAAATACCCCTCGCAAGTCATCCCTGAAAGCGTGCCCTTTGTCAAGAGGAATTACCGTTGCTCAACGGCGGCAAGGTGAGGAGAGGCCGGTCACTGAGCTTATCAGAGGTCACTTTTCAGCCTCCGGTGAACAGCGTCCCTGGCGGCTGTCGGTCGCACGTTCATTTTTCTTGCCCGCTTAGCTTTTTCAAGCTATCTTCGACCAGAGAAGCAAATTGCCAAAACATGGAGGACAAAAAGATGTATCACCAGATGTTCACCCGCTTAATCCTATCCCTTACGCTCGTGCTGCTCGCAAGCGGCCCGGCATTCGGTCAGGAGAGCGGTCAAGCACAATCACTTCTTGACACCGGCAGGTATGTCCCGGACATTGCCACCTTTCTGCAAATCGGCGGCTGCAACCCAGCCGGCTACACCTGGGACGGCAAGGATGTTTACTTCAGGTCATCGATGTCCGGAGTCTCACAGGTTTATCGCATCAACGAACAGGGCTGGCCGTACCAGTTGACGGCGTTTGAAGACGGGATCGACTTTTTCACTCTCTCGTACGACGGCAAGGTGGCCATTGTCGGCGCTTCAGTCGGCGGCTCGGAGCAGTCCCAATTGTACCTGATGGACACCAAGACCGGTCGGGTGCTTCAGCTGACCCATGTTGAAGACGTCCAGTACGGATCGGTAACCTGGGCCAGAGATAACAAATCCATATTCTTCCGCTCCAATGAAGAAAACGGCCGTGACTTTTTCATCTACCGGATGGAGATCGCCACCGGGAATTATGACAAGGTCTTCGGGGACACTACGGGCGTGTACGTTGGCATCGCCGACATCTCCCAGGACGACTCCAGGATGATCATATACCAGTTTACCTCCAACGCTAACAACAACCTGCTCCTGCTCGATCTAAAGACGGGAGAATACCATCAGATCAACGAGAACCAAGACACCGTAATGTATCTGTCTCCCTCTCTCATGCCGGATAACAAAACGATCTGGTTGACCTGCAACGACAACGAAGACGGTATTGCGCGTCTGGCAAAGATGACCGTTGGTTCGCCCAAGGTTGAGTATGCCGACGACGGCTGGATTGATCCCCGGTGGGAGATCGAAGGTCTCGGTTTTTCCAGGGACTACAAGTATATGGTGGCGATAGTCAATGAGGATGGATACAACCGTTTGAAAATGCGTGAAGTCGAGACCAAAAAGGAACTGCCCAGCCCGCCCCTTGCCGGTATGCTTGGCGGCGGATTGTTTGACAAAAATGGTGGCTGTCTCGTATCCTTCGCCGGCCCCACCCGCGCCCCTGATGTCTGGAAATGGAACCCCAACTCCCTGGAGCTGAGACAGCTTACTTTCTCGATTTATGCCGGCATAGATCGCACCATGTTCACCGAACCCCAGCTTATCAGCTACAAGAGCTTTGATGGCCTGGAAATCCCGGCTTTCCTTTACCTGCCGTCGGATTACAAGAAGGGAGAGCCGATTCCCTTTATCGTTCATGCGCATGGCGGTCCCGAAGGTCAGTTCCAACCCCATTTCCTTCGCAACGTGCAGTACCTGATTCTCAACGGCTACGGCCTTCTGGCGCCCAATCCGCGCGGCTCCTCCGGCTATGGCCGCGAGTATATGAGTCTCGACAATTACAAGAACCGCAAGAACTCGCTGAAAGACTACAAGGCTGCAGTGGACTGGCTGATTGAGAACAACTATACGAAACAGGGCATGATGGGTATTCGCGGCGGCTCTTACGGCGGCTACGTGGTGCTGGGCATGATAACCGAGTACCCTGATCTCTTCTCCGCCGCTTCAAACGCAGTGGGTATAGCCAATTTCAAAACTTTCCTTGAGAATACCAAGCCCTACCGCCGGGCTTATCGAGAATCCGAGTACGGCCCTCTTTCCGATCCGGAATTTCTCGAAGTAATTTCCCCCATCCACAAGGCGCATCTGATCAAAACGCCGCTGCTGGTCATCCACGGTGAGAACGATCCCCGAGTGCCGGTTGGTGAGGCGCGCCAGATTATTGAGTCCATCAGCTCACGAGGCGGGGTGGTTGACTCACTTATTTTCCCCGATGAAGGTCACGGCGCCTCGAAGCGGGTCAATGTCATTAAGCAATATCGCAAGATGGTGGAGTTTTTCGACAAACACCTGAAACCGGAAGCGATGTAGATCAAAGCAGGTGTGGATGGTACCGCCACCCCGTATAAAACACGAGAAAGTCGGGAGTTATACACTCCCGACTTTCTTATTGAGGACTGTTCAGTATAACCTACCTTTGCCAACTACGGACACGCAGCCGGAGCCGGGCCAGAGGGTTGATCGAATAGGTACGAAACCAAGTAAGCTAAGTCGCCAACGTTAATCGAAAGACTGGCGTCAACATCAGCCTCCTCGAAGCATGGAGGTGCCGGACCTGGGGGTTGATCGAATAGGTACGAAACCAAGTAGGCTAAATCGCCAACGTTGATCGCATCACCGGGATCATAGTCCACGTTGCCTCTCAGAGGCGGGATACAGCACGTTCCCCCACAGAACGGCCTGACATGCCCGAGGAACCATTTCTTGGCCTTCCGCACGTTTTCGTACAGGGAATCGACCGTACCGTTCTGCACCGAGGCGATCACGCTGTAGACATACAGCGTATCATCATAGTCGAGGTTGTAATCGGCAAAGTAGGTCATAATTGCCGATTGGTCTACGGCAGTGGGATGGGCGGAGTAACCTGCTTCCTGCATCTTCTCATACAGTTGGGAAGCTACAAAGCCGGTGTTGGGCCAGACATAGATCTGGTTGCTTATCGTGTGGGCTCCATACGGCTCCGAAGCGGTGTCGATGCTGCAAGTGTCGTTCACGAAGGAGCCTAGCAAGGCTTGTCCGCCGAAGCGGTAGTCATTGGGCTGGCAACCCATCCCATTCGACTCGACTCCCTGCAGATACACCAGCTTCTCTCCGGCATAGAAACCACCGTTGTTGTCGACGTTGTTGTCCGAGGGAACATCCCAGTCGATAACCTCGCCGATAGCCAGACCGGAGTGCGACAGGCCGTCGTACGAATAGAGGCGCAGGCACTGAATGACAAACCGGCAGGTATCGGGCTGACTGGGAGCCCACCAGGTCTTTTCCAGGGCCAGGGTTGAATCGCAGGTGACAAACGTCCCCGTTTCGTATACTTCGTATTCGCCGGTCACGACCGTGGGCACCGGCTGGTTACGGTCGTCCACGAGATTAAAAGAATCCTTGCCCCACAAAGCCCAGTTGGCGATAGTGTCGTTGCCGTCGATGTAACAGACGACCGGCGATCCGCCGTAAACGTAAATCCATGCGTTCGGATTAAGAGAGTCGCAATCCCCGAAATCGGCATAATCCATGTTGACCTTCCCGTGCCCCTGGTCGCCGAAATTACCGTTGGTGCCCACGATCAGGCGCGTGCAGGTGGTGCCGACGGTATCCCATTGCACAAAACGATAGTCGCAGGCGTCACCGATACCGTCGCCATCGCCGTCCGCCTGATCCGGGTTGTAAACGTACGGACAGTTGTCATCGGGACAGGTATTGTATGGAAAGCCGGGATTGCCGTAGCCATCGCCGTCTGAGTCGGTACACTGATCGCAAGAGTCGCCGACCAGGTCGCCATCGGCATCCTCCTGGATGGGATTATATACATTGGAACAGTTATCGCAGGCGTCCATAATGCCGTCGTTATCGGTGTCGGTGACATCAGGGCAGTCGATTGTAGTTTTAAACATTGACCGACCATGAGTGCCAGCAACCAGCGTTCGGCTGGCAATGTGAAACGCCATGTCGTGCACGGTAGCGATCGGAATGCCGTCTGTTATCGACGTCCACGAACCGCCCAGATCGTACGTTTCATAGACTCCGACATCGGTTCCGACATAGAGACGCCCGGCTGCGTGCGGATCGACAATGAGATCGTTTACGGGCGCGTCGGGCAGGTTGCCGCTGATGTCCGTCCAGCTCTGGCCGGTATCGGTGGTCCGGAACAGGTGCGGCATCGGGTCAGACCACTGGTATCCCGAGACGCACACGTACGCAACGGCAGCGTCAAATGGATCGACAGTGACCCGCGTTACCCAGCGGCCAGGCAGACCGCTGTTAATCTGATTCCAGGTAGAGCCGCCGTCCGGCGTTACCCAGACATAGGCGTCGTCGGTGCCGACATATATGACCTGCGGGTTGCTGCGAGAGGGATCGATAGTGACAATGGTGCCGAAGTTAGGCTTGTCCGGATAAGGTCCGCCGGTCAGGTCGTTGCTGATTGCCGTCCAGTTGGCCGCGCCGTCGACCGTCTTGTACAGGCGGTTGGCGCCGTAGTATAGAACATCAGGGTTGGCGTGATCCATCACGACCGGGGTATTCCAGTTGTGGCGGTCATTGCCATAATCAATCCCGTTCATGGCATAGTCCCAGGAGTTGCCGCCGTTGGTCGATTTGCGCAAGTTGCCCCACTGGTATTCAGCATAGATGACGTTGGAGTTCCGGGGATCAATGGTAACGTAAAAGCCGTCACCGCCATGTATGTGATCCCAGTCATTGAGAGCTCCGGTCAGCGTTCGAAGGGTGCCGTTGTCCTGGGTGCCGCCGTAGAGGCGCTGGGGTTGCTGGGGGTCGATGTTGATGGCGTAAAACTGCGTGTTGGGCATATTGGCAAAGACCGTCCAAGAGTTACCCATATTGGTACTGTAGTTAACACCGCCGTCCGTTCCGTTGTATACTGTGTTAGGGTTACTCGGCATTATGAACATGGCGTGATGATCGACATGGGTGGCGCCGCTCACATCCTGCCAGCTCAGACCGCCATCGGTACTCCTCCAGAGCCATACGCCGAGTACGAAGACGATATCGGGATTGTTGGGCGCCACTCTGATCTGTCCAAAATACCAGCCGAAACCGCCGAACTCTTCCTCAAGGACACCGTCGTTGGTGCGCGTCCAGTTCTGGCCGAGGTCGGTGCTTTTGTAGAGTCCCAGCAGATTGTAGGTATTGAGGTTTATGTAGAAGGCGTAGGCCGTGCCGGAGCCGGGATCAATTGTCACCCCGATACGGCTGATACTATCAGCCGGATCAGGAAGCCCGTTAGAACCGTTCAAAAGTGTCCAGGTATCCCCGAAATCGGTTGACCGATAAAGGCCGCTGGTGATTCCGCCGTATATCTTGTAGATGTCAACGTATCTCACCTTTTCCCACATGGCCGCAAGCACCGTTCCGGTTAGCGGATGCAAAGCGACGTCAATGCAGCTCGTGGAGTCCGACACGTACAGAATCTGATTCCACATGGCGCCGCCGTTGGTCGAGCGATAAAGACCGCGGTCCGGATTGATTGCTCCAAAATGCCTCCCGCCAACTGCCACATAGACCGTTTCCGGCCGCAGGGGATCAATGACAATCCGGCCGATATGATAGCTGCTGTCCAACCCCATGTGCGTCCATGAAGCACCGCCATCGGTAGTCTTATATATGCCGGTGCCTTCGTAGGTATCGGCGGCGCTGTTGGCTTCGCCGGTGCCGACATAGAGGACGCCGGGATTGTCCGGGTGGATGGCGATGGCGCCAATTGAGGGGGTGCCTTCATCGTCGAATATCGGTGTCCAGCTCCCTCCTAAGTTGGTTGACTTGAAAACGCCTCCCGCCGCCGACGCCGCGTAGATGGTATTTGGATAATCAGGGTGAACGGCCAGGTCTGTCATCCGTCCCGGGATGTTGGTTGGGCCGGCTTCCGACCATGTTATTACCTGTCCTCCTCTTATGCTCTTGGCAAGTTCGCGGTGCTCTTTGGCTGACTCTATCGCCTGCAGGTGCTTTCCCGGGGGGATAGTTGCATACGGATAAGCTCGTTGCTGATAAAACCAGTCGTGAGGGCGCTGCTTCAGACGGGGAACTTTCCCGTTATTTTTATGCATGTAGAAGGCCAGGTCGGAATAGGCGGTATCCGTCGGTTTTTCGGCACGGTCGACAGCCAACCAGTAGGCAGCAACAGCCGCGACAAGGATTACTCCCGAGAACAAAAACAGTTTTTTCATGGCTTTCTCTCCCTTGAATACATTAGTATCTGCCTATTACTGCAGGCTGTGTGAATCTGAATTCAAGAAAACACGCTTTATAAGAACGAGACTTTTCTTGCTGACGTTTCAAATATACTACAAACTGCGATCCTGTCAACAGTTACGGATTATATTCGGGAAGGGGTAGTAATGCCCGGCCCTTTATAACCTTTTAGAAGCTTGTTCTACAGGTCCCTTTTTATTATATTTTTGTACATTACATTAGTGGCAGTCCGGGCGGAGGAAACCGGGCTGGACGCTAAGCGAAGAAGGTTGGAAGAAAACCTTTCGCCTGGCAGCAGATCGCTAAGCCAGGGCGACCTTTTGGGACGCTGAGACGTTCAAGTAGTAGAGGACAAAAGTAAGGAGATGTGACGTGATAGATTTCAACGATAAGCAGTACAAGGTGAAGGTTGGTCTGGCTGAGATGCTCAAGGGCGGGGTGATCATGGATGTCGTCTCTGCCGAGCAGGCGATAATCGCTGAGCAAGCCGGTGCAGCAGCCGTGATGGCCTTAGAGAGGGTCCCGTCCGACATTCGAGCCGAAGGCGGCGTGGCCCGCATGGCCGATCCGGACGTTATCGACAGCATCAAGCGCTCAGTAACGATTCCGGTGATGGCCAAATGCCGTATCGGACATATCGCCGAAGCGCAAGTGCTTGAGGCGCTGGAAGTTGACTTTATCGACGAGTCGGAAGTCCTGACGCCGGCTGACAACAAGCACCACCTTAACAAGTGGCCGTTTAAGGTTCCGGTTGTGTGCGGATGTCGCAATCTCGGCGAGGCCCTGCGGCGGATTTCCGAAGGCGCCGCGATGATCCGCACCAAAGGCGAGGCCGGCACCGGCGACGTCTCCGAAGCTGTCAGGCATCTGCGGGAGATAAACGCAGCCATGAAGTCTTTGACGGTCATGCCCACCGAAGAGCTTTACGGCATCGCCAAAGAGCATCGTGTTCCGATTGAGCTGGTCAGAATAGTATCCAAGATCGGCAAGCTGCCGGTGCCGAATTTCGCTGCCGGCGGTATCGCCACTCCAGCCGATGCCGCCCTGTGTATGCAGTTGGGAGCGGAGGCGGTCTTTGTCGGCTCCGGTATTTTCAAGTCGGACAACCCGGAAAAGCGTGGTAAAGCCATTGTCAGCGCCACGACGCATTATCAGGACGCCTCAATCGTAGCCGAAGCCTCCCGCGCCCTCGGCAACGCCATGAAGGGTGTGCAGGTGCAGTCAATCCCCGAGGAGGAGCTGCTGCAAACGCGGTGAATTTAGCTTAGTAGGTCGAAATCCCCTTGCGGGTTTCGACAATAATATGATTCTTTCACTCCCCAAATAAACCCTCTATTACAACTTGTTCCTGCACACCCCAATCATCGGAATAATATCCCTGGGCTCTGTATTCCTTGAAAGAGGAATATGGATAATCCGCCGGCGCCAAGACTAAACCGTGCTTAACTGGATTGTAATGAATATAATCAAGATGCCGGTTAAAATCCTCCTGGTCGCGAATACCATGATCCCAGAAGCGATTTTGCCATACCCTTCCGCTCGCCAATCCAAGGCATTCACGATATTTTGCGGAAAAGGCGAGCTTGATCTTTCGCATAACCCCTGAAAGATCGCATTGGAGCGGGTTTATCAGAAGATGCATATGGTCAGGCAGCACAACCCAGGCAATCAAATCGAACGGGTGTTTCGCCCGGGTTGTATTTATCCCCCGCCATAGTAAATCGAAGTTATCGACCAGAATCGGTATGCGAGAGGAAGTTACATGCGTCAGGAAATAGAGATTTCCGGTTTGAAAATATCTTCGAATTTTAGTCATAACCAAAATGCCATGGTCAATAAATAATTAAAACAGAAAATGTCGAAACCCGCAAGGGGATTTCGACCTACACGTACTTCCGCGTCGAGGCGGCATTCAAGAGCGTTTGGTTATGGTGGATGCTCATTCGCTTGCCGATGCTATACTGCCCGCCGATCCAGCCGGTGTTAACAACCAGCAGTTGACGTTGTACTTGAGGATTTTGTTTTCAGTCGCCGCAGCTCAATTGCCGCTTCAAATGGTCTTGAAGCTGTATATCTTCCACTTCCCGTTTACAACGTGCAAGCCGAATTTGGTGCGGTAACCCCGCGACTGTTGTTTGTCAACAAAGGTAACTTCAACCGTCGCCGTCTCCCCCATCACCTCGACCCTGTTGATTATCCTCTGGAGCGAGAACCAGCGACGTTTGGTGAGACCTTCCCCTGTCAGATCGTCAAGAATCTGCTCTGGATCAGTGAGGACTCGTGGGCTGTCTGTCTGAAGAGCATAATCCTCGCTGAAATTGCGCATCAACTCGGCCAGGTCCAGAAGGTGAGCCAGAGTAGCCCTGTCGTCTTTTTCCATCGCCCCGAACATGGTTATCACGACCGATTTCGGATCCGACACGTTCGAGGAAGAACAGGCCATCAGCAACGACAAACAGCACGCCGTCAACAGCGGCCAGAACTGCGTGTGAACTTTTCTTCTCATTCTATATACCCCCTGTTAGAGTTACCCGGTGGCTCTGGCTCAGGTCGGCGCTGGGGGAGTAGGCATACGCAATGTGCATTTTGCCATAGTCGAAGCCCACTCCAAGGGACAGGCCGGCCCAGGTGTCGTCAGAATCGGCACCACGGAAGTTCGAGCCAAAGCTGTTCCAGCCTATTCTGGCATAGAAAGGCTTAAACTCGTAGTAATCCGCTCCCAATGCAACAACCACGTCATTATCGACAGGGACGATCACGTCGCCGGCCACGATGAGCGGAAAGGCTCGCGGTCGCATGGAAACGCCGCCGCGAACGGTTAACGGTAACCGATACTTTTCAACGCCTAACGCGGAGAGCTGCTTGCCCAAATTCTGGATCATCAACCCCGCTCCGAAGCGACCCCTGTCGCTGGAGTACTTTGCTGCTAAATCAACAGCAACACCGGCGGCCGAGTAGTCGTGAACCCGTTCATAGATTAACTTGACGGTGCCGCCCAGGGCAAAATTGTGGCTCTGTTTTACCGCCAGCGTGACCGCGGCGAGGATGTCTCCGCCGGAGAAATCGCCCAGTATAGTGCCGTAGCCGTCGGTCTCAATAAACTCACCGTAATTGAGATAACTGACCCAGCCGCCCCAGTACAGGCGCTCGCCGAGCTGGTTCGTGTAACCGAGAAATCCAGACTGCATGTCGACAAAGTAATTTAGATAGCCAGCAATAAAGCGCTTCCCCTCAAATGAGGCAATGCCGGCCGGATTATAGTAGAGCGCTGATTCGTCATCGGCCAACCCGGTAAAGGCGCCGCCCATCCCAACCGCCCGTGCCCCCAAGTTTATCTTCAAAAAGGGGAAAGCGCTGGTCCCGGCCTTGGAGTTTATATCTTTAGCCCAACCGGTGAGACTGCACAGGGCAAACAAAAAGGTGGCTGCTACGAGAGTAGCTTTGGGAAAATGGTGTCTCATAGATTATTTCCAGTCAAAAATAGTAGCAACATAGTTAGTGTGTCAATGAAATTCCTCGTTACGGGGCCGTATCGCTTTCAATGAAAACACCAAACAATTCCCCGTTTGATGTCTCGATTACACATTGCTCAAACCAGATAAAAACAGACACTGTCTGCATTACCAGCTCTTGGTGGTTTTATTAATGATAGCCTCAACCAGCAGTTCGATGGCCTTTTCCCGACCGTCTTCTTCCGTTTCAATGTCAACCGCGTACACCCCTCGCTGGGTCATTTTTTCCTTCCAGATATCGGAATCGTCGCGGGGATTCTTCAGGGTAATCTCGAAATCCATGTCAACGTAATAGCTTTCAACAACGTCATTCTGGTCATACTCGTACGGCTTTCTCTCATAACGGGTCAGCACCCCGCTCAAAATGGCGTCGGCGTTTTCCAGCGAAACAACCTTCATGTTGCCGTCGGCAATAAAGGCGTCAATTACCTCGTCGGTCATTTGGTCGGCCAGTCCATACTCGGGCGTCCGGTTCTCGAAGCGTTCAATGGCGATACTCTTTATCGACGACTTACCTTTCGGGTTGAAGGTGTATACGCCGCAACCGGCAGACAGCAAGAACACCAGTCCCAAAATAACGGCTAAGTTTCGCTTCGACGTCAGCATAGACTCAATAGTTAAACGTCCGATGTTGTTAGTTGTTCGCAACAACCTTGCCTCTTTTCACGACTTTTCTGACCAGGTTGACCGCGTAGTGGTATGGAAGCTCCCGGTAATCGGAGATGTCCCAGATAACAAGGTCGCCCGGCAGCCCCTCTTTCAGCAGGCCGATTTTTCCGGCCCGGTCGATGGCGCAGGCGGCGTTGACGGTCACGGCGCAGAGCGCTTCGGCCGCGGTCAGTTTCATTTCCAGCGCCGCTAGGGACAAGATAAACGGAAGGGACTCGGTATAGCTTGAGCCGGGATTGCAATCGGTGGAAAGAGCAATCACCGCACCAGCCTCGATCAACCTACGCGCCGGGGCAAACTGTTTCCCACCCAGAGAAAAAGTGGTTCCGGGAAGCAGGACGGCTACCGTACCGGACCTGGCCATGGCGCGCATGCCGGCATCGGAAATGTACACCAGATGATCGGCGGAAACGGCTTGCAGCGAGGCGGCCAATTCGGCGCCGCCGGTAGACTTCAACTCGTCGGCGTGGAACTTTAACTTGAGTCCGGCTTTTGAAGCCGCTTGTTGAATCTTTTTTGATTCTTCGATGTCGAAGACGCCTTCCTCACAAAAAATGTCTGAGAATTCCGCCAGGTTGTCCCCAACCACAGTTGGTATCATCTCATTGATAATGAGGTCAACATACTTGTTCCGCTTGTCGCGGTATTCGTCGGGCACCTCATGCGCACCCAAAAATGTCGGCACCAGGTCAATAGGGTGTACCAGGTTCAGATCGCGGATAACTTCGAGTTGCTTTATTTCGGATTCGGTAGACAGGCCATACCCTGATTTGGCTTCAATAGTAGTGATCCCGTGGCGCAACATCCGGTCGAGACGCTTTTTTGTTTCCTTTATTAATACGTCGGCGGAGCTCGTTCGAAGGTCGCGCACCGAGGCCCGAATGCCGCCACCCGATTGGGCTATCTCCATGTATGACTTCCCTTGTGTGCGCATCTCAAATTCCTTTTCACGCGTCATGGAGAAAACCGGATGGGTGTGCGGGTCAATCAGGCCGGGAGTCACCACCGCCCCGTCAGCGTCAATAACCGTGCAGCCCTCGGCCAGCGGGGCGCGGCCTTCCACGTCGTCGGACTTACCCACAGCGAGGATTTCTTCCCCCGCAACGGCCACTCCGCCGTTTTCGATCAGGCCGATTTCTTTCATCTGATCGCCACGGCGAGGGACAGGGCCAGCCATCGTTATCAACTGGCCGATATTCTTAATTAATAATGTTGCTTTCTTTTCCAGAGGCATACAGGAATATAATGGCTGCCTGGGGAGGGTCAATCCATATCTTTTGCCTGGTAACCGTAGAGTGAGCCCAATTCGAGAGGAGTGGTATCTAGGATCTCCCACCATCGGCTATCGAGCGTGTCCAGCGGTTCGTCGACAATCAGAAAATCAGCCCCGTCCTGCATAAGCTTGGCCACTTCTTTGAATCGCACTCCGTTTCTCAACGGCCATCCCTTACGATTCAACTGGTAGAGGCGTATTGCCGGAGTGTTGTCCTGGACTGCAACCAGACAATGTTGCGGAATGATTTTTTCAGCCGCGGCACGAATGGCATAATAGTCATCTGTGGGGCCGAGGCGATGTTGAATTCGCAGAAATGCTCCCACCGGAGCCATCAGCAGCAGGATTATGGCCAAAATACGCCGCCAGTTCCCTGAGGTATACAACTGATACAGACCACTACCAGTGATGGCCGCCAGAGGGGGGACGATAATCATGGTGTAATAATCGTGAGTGGATGACTTCAGGGCGGTGATGGCAAAGACTATGTAGATTGAAAGGATCCATATAAAGTAGAAAGCGGACTTCTGAGCTTTCACAGCGCGGTACAACCCATAGAAAAACGCCGGTACGAGTACCCACCCCACCCAGAGTTCACTTGGCCACTGGAGCGCCAGTTTCTTGAAGAACTGGGCGTTGAACAGATATTCACTAATACCGCCAAGGTTGCTTCCGAGGTAAAAGACGTAGAGCCCATGAGTCTTTTGAAGCCAGCGAGCGTACTGTATCCACAGGAGTACCGGAGCAAGGGTGAGAACAACGTATGCTGCGTACGCCATGAAGTCGCTGGCGCTTCGTCCCTTCCTGCGCCATATCAAGAACAGGTAGGGTAGATATATTGATAGAACGAGCGGTTTAATACTCGCTGCAAGTGACAGACATACCGCCGAGGCAAGCCAGTACCAGTACCGCCCGCTGCCGTAAAAACGCATGAAGAGGTAGACCGAGGCCAGCCATAAGGTCAACATCCAAAGATCGGGCATGATCTTATAGCTATAAAAGAAAAAGAGGGGAGAAAAGGCCATTGCCCAGGTGGCAAAAGCGGCTTCCCGGTCGTCAGTAAGTGTTGCCACTAAGCGGAAAAAAAACCACAAGCAGAGACAGGCGGCAAGAACCGTCAGTAGACGGGCGGCAGCGTGGCTTGGTCCGGTGATCTGATAGGCAACAGCCGCCGTGTAGTTTAGCAGTGGTAATTCCATGCCGGTTATTCCTGATGTCGAACCTCGCTGATTTACACGGGGCTCCAGAAAGTTCATTCCTTCCTGGTAGTAGTTGAGTATTACTGCTGCGGTGTCGGATTCCCGCCAGTGATGATAGCCGTTAGGTGGGGCAGACAGTCGGTACAGATGAATGAGGAAGAACAGCCCGATTGCCATATACGCGAGGCGGCGGGGATGTCGGAGAACTGATTGAACCATGTGCTTATCAGGGAGGGATAGCGTCGCCAATAGTTGCCAGCCAATCACTTCATCATCGGTATTTTCACCTTGTGCTTCTTGGCAAACTTGGTCGCTTCCTTGTAGCCGGCATCAACATGCCGCATGACGCCGGTGCCCGGATCGTTGGTTAACACTCGATTGAGACGCACCGCCATCTCTTTGGTGCCGTCAGCTACAATCACCATCCCGGCATGGATGGCATTACCGATGCCGACGCCGCCGCCGTGATGAATAGAAACCCAACTCGCCCCGGAGACGGCATTGAGCAGGCCGTTCAGAAGCGGCCAGTCGGCAATGGCGTCGGAGCCATCAAGCATCGCTTCCGTCTCACGGTTGGGGGAAGCGACGCTGCCGCCATCGAGATGGTCGCGGCCGATCACAATCGGTGCGGAAATCTTCCCCTTCTTTATGTAATCATTGATGATCTCGCCGAATTTCGCTCTCTCACCGTATCCCAACCAGCAGATGCGCGACGGCAGACCCTGGAAGGGGATTTTCTCCTGCGCCATCTTTATCCAGCGCACCAGAGATTTATTGTAGGCAAACTGCTCAAGGACGACCCGGTCAGTGACCTCAATATCCTTTGGGTCTCCCGAGAGCGCCGCCCACCGGAAGGGGCCTTTCCCCTCGCAAAAGAGGGGACGGACATAGGCCGGCACAAAACCGGGGTAATCAAAGGCATTGTTGAGACCGCCGGTCTTGGCCTGGCCGCGCAGGTTGTTGCCATAATCAAAGACGACCGAGCCGGCCTTTTGAAACTTTATCATGGCGGCGCAGTGCTTGACCATCGACTCATAGGAGCGTTCGATATATGCTTTCGGGTCTTTCTTGCGCAGGCGATTGGCTTCAGTGATAGTCAACCCCTCGGGGATGTAGCCGTTTAGCTCGTCATGGGCGGAAGTTTGATCGGTGACCATGTCCGGCAGGATGCCGCGCCTGAAAATTTCCGGGAAAACCTCGGCGCAGTTACCCACCAGCCCGATCGAGATCGGCTCTTTTAACTTTGAATGTTCTTTGATGAGTTTCAACGCCTTATCGAGTGTCTTGACTTTGACATCGCAGAAGCCAGTTTTGAGCCGTCGGTTGATGCGGGCTTCGTCGACCTCAACCACCAGAACGGAAGCTCCCGCCATCGTGGCGGCCAACGGCTGAGCGCCGCCCATGCCACCCATACCACCAGTGAGAATCCAACGGCCACCCAAGTCGCCCCCGAAATGCTTGGTGCCTGCGGCAGCAAACGTTTCGTACGTCCCCTGTATTATTCCCTGGGCACCGATGTAAATCCAGCTTCCGGCGGTCATCTGGCCGAACATGATCAGCCCCAGTTTGTCAAGCTGGCGGAATTTTTCCCAGGTCGCCCAGGCCGGCACCAAATGTGAGTTGGCAATCAGAACGCGGGGGGCATAGTCATGCGTTTTGAAAATCCCGACCGGTTTGCCCGACTGCACCAACAGAGTTTCGTCATTTTCCAGCGTCTTTAGCGACTTGACGATAGCATGATACGCCTCCCAGTTGCGGGCGGCTTTGCCTGACCCGCCGTAGACGATCAGCTCCTGTGGTTTTTCGGCGACTTCGGGGTCGAGGTTATTGTTAAGCATTCTCAGGGCGGCTTCCTGGTGCCACCCCTTACACGATAACTTCAAGCCGTGCGCGGCCTTGACACTCTTTGATCTCATCTGGCCTACTCCTTACAATTGGCGTGAATATACACTGGCCGAGTGGGATAGTCAAATGGAGCTTTCTGTCGTGCAACGCGGTGGAGCCCTGCCCTCCTCCCAATCCATTTGGATAGTATTCACGTGGCACGATCACAGGGACGCGTTGCCTGCTTTCTATCTGCTTGACAACCCACAACTCAGGCGGTGTATTGCTCAACAAAATCGAGAACAGGCAGCAGGCGTATGAATATCGAAGGCAAAAGCGTCAACCTTAGAAAAGTCACCAAAGCCGACGCGCAATCAATATACGAACATGCCAAAGACAGAGAGATCAGCCGATATACCTTTATACCTCATCCCTACAAACGAGAAGATGCCCTGCATTTTATTAAGTTCACCCATCAACAAATGAAAAAGGGAAAAGAATATCATTTGGGAATTGAGTTGAAGGCTACCGGTCAGATTATCGGCATGATTGGCATGATGCAGATCAGCCGGATGCACCGGCGCGCCGAAGTGGGTTACTGGCTGGGCAAAAGTTACTGGGGCAAAGGATATGCGGCAGAAGCGTTGCGCCTTATGCTGCGGTTCGGATTCGAGCAACTGAAGCTGGTTCGCATCACGGCCGGAGTTATGCACCCCAACCTTACCTCCGCCCGCATGCTGGAGAAAGCCGGTTTCACCTTTGAGGGTCGGCTGCGCAAGAACTTTATGCAACACGGCCAGTGGCTGGATGAATTGCGCTACGGGATTTTGAAGGAAGAGTTCAAGAAGTGATGCCTCGTTCTGATGGAGCAGATGTGGACTCGCCATTGGCGAGCCGCCCACGAAACGAAGTGTACGGGGACGTCCACTACACACGGAACGAATTCAAGAAGTGATATAGGTTTTTGGTTGAGACAACTCATATCTCAATCGCGTAGCGGCGGGGCTTGTCCCCGCCAATGGTGAGCATCCATTAGACGGGGCGACACAAGACCGCCCCCTACGCGGGAGAAACGGTTTGTATTGCTACAACCTAAAAATTATATGATCGGTCATATCAATCGTCAGCAGACATATCCATAGTAGAAGGCGCTTGCGCCCAAAAAAAACCATTGCCTTTTCTGATTCGGGGATTATATTGGGTTTACATAAATCTTCGGGGCGAGGCGAAATTCCTCGACCGGCGGTCAAAGCCCGCGAGCTGGGAAACTCCCGGCTGAGCCTGTGAAATTCAGGCGCCGACGGTATAGTCCGGATGGGAGAAGAAGATAGATTGGTATGCCTACGTGTGTATCTGCCCCGAAGTATATTTCGGGATTTTTTATGGCTGAAACGGCTGACGCGGCCTACATGCTTCGCGCCTTGAACCTTGCCGAAAAGGGAAGAGGGAAAACCTCGCCCAACCCGATGGTAGGCGCTGTGCTTGTCAACAAGGGTGAGATTGTCGGTGAAGCCTACCACCGATGTGTCGGTAAGGAGCACGCCGAGCGGGCCGCAATCAAGAAAGCCGGTTCCAAGGCGAAGGGAGCAATTCTCTATATCAATTTAGAACCATGCTGCCATATCGGCCGTACCGGCCCCTGCACCGAGGCCATTATCAAGGCAGGTATCGACAAGGTTGTCTTTTCCGTCAGAGACCCTGACCCGAGGGTCAACGGAAAAGGGGCGCGGATTCTCAAGAAAGCCGGTGTGACCGTTGAAAGCGGACTGCTGAAAAAGCAGGCTCTCCAGCTCAACGAAAGCTACTTTAGCTACCACAAGAATAAACGGCCTTTTGTCATCCTAAAAATGGCTCAGACACTGGACGGCAGAATTGCAACGGTGACCGGCGACTCAAAGTGGATTTCCGGACCTCAATCTCTCAAGCTGGCCCACCGGCTCCGGGCCGAGGTTGACGCCGTTGTGGTCGGGATGGGGACGGTCCGCAAGGATAACCCGGCCTTGACGGTGCGACTGGTGAAGGGAAAGAACCCGTATCGGATTGTTCTGTCGCAGTCGTTGAGCTTTCCGCGGCGGTGCCTGCTTCTGGATAATAACGGTGATTACAAAACAATCATTGCGACCAATGGAGAGGCAATAGAGAGGTTCTCAAGGACAAAACGAGGGAGGCATGGCCTCATTTATTGGCGCCTGCGAACTGACAGTGATGGCCGGTTGGACCTTCACGATTTTATCACGAAGGCTGGGGAGTTCGGATTCCATTCGCTGTTGGTCGAGGGAGGCAGCGCAATTGCGACCTCTTTCCTGAAAGCTGGTTTGGTGGATAAGTACATAATCATCATGGCTCCTCTTGTTCTGGGAAGCGGTATCAGTGCCGTCGGTGACATACGTGCCCGAAAACTGGCTGATGCCGTCTCATTTGACCGCTACTTCTTTCAAGCGAGCGGAACCGACAACGTTTTTGTCGGTTACCCGAAGAGGACGGTGTAACTATGTTTACGGGACTGATTGAAACGGTCGGCACGATTAAAGAGTTGCGCACGCGCGGAGACTACCGGATTCTATCTGTTGCTTGTAAATTTGCCAACGATAATCCGGCGCCGGGTGAGTCAATCGCCTGCGACGGCGCCTGCCTTACGGTTGTCTCAATAGACAAGGAGCTTTTCGAGGTCGAGGCGTCACAGGAAACGGCTAAGCACACAATTCTCAGCAGCTATACCGTCGGCTCCCGGATCAACCTGGAGCGAGCGCTGAAAGCGAGCGGCAGGTTAGGCGGCCACTTTGTCAGCGGCCATGTCGATGACACCGGTGTGGTCGATTATGTGCGGTCCATCGGGCAGTCACTCGAGCTGGCAGTCAGATTCGATCCACACTTTGACAAACTGGTGATTGATAAAGGTTCAATTGCGATAAACGGGGTTTCACTCACGATCAACGCCTGCCGCCCGGGGTGGTTTAACATAAACCTGATTCCGTTTACCGTCAAAGAGACAACGCTGGGGCTTCTGCAAAGCGGCCACAGAGTGAACCTTGAATTCGACATGATTGGAAAGTACGTTCTCAAGATACAAACAAACAGAACCAACAACGCTCTTACGAGAGAGAAACTGATAGAAAGCGGATGGTGACGATGGACAACAACGTAAAGTTTAATACCATACCCGAAGCCATTGAAGACATCAAGGCTGGCAAGTTCGTGATCGTGGCTGACGATGAAGACCGGGAAAACGAGGGCGACCTCATTATGGCGGCCGAGAAGGTCACGCCCGAGACCGTGAACTTTTTTGCCACTCACGGCCGCGGGCTTATCTGCGTCTGTATGCCGCAGGAGCGGATCGAACAACTCCAGCTTCATTCCATGGTAGAGCACAACACAGCCAAGCACGGTACTCGTTTCACGGTCTCCGTGGACGCCGTTGAAGGAACAACCACCGGCATTTCCGCCCCCGATCGGGCCGTCACCATCAAGGCTCTGGTGGATGAGAAGACAAAACCGGAGGACCTGGCCCGGCCGGGTCATGTTTTCCCTATCCGGGCTTTGGACGGTGGCGTTCTGGTGCGGGCGGGGCATACGGAAGCCTCGGTTGACCTGGCGCGGCTGGCGGGCCTGAAGCCGATCGCCGTGCTGTGCGAAATAATGGACGAGGACGGCACCATGGCGAGAGTACCGACGCTTTACCAAATGGCTAAAAAACACAACCTCAAATTCATTACGGTCCACGACTTGATCGCGTACCGGCGACAACATGAAAAGCTGGTGAAGAGAGTGACCACGGTTGACTTTCCCACGACCCACGGAGATTTCAAGCTGCATCTTTACAGGTCCGACATCGATGACCACCACCACCTCGCCTTGACCAAGGGGGACGTGACCGGCAAGAAAAACGTGCTGGTCAGGGTTCATTCCAGTTGCCTCACGGGCGACGTGTTCGGTTCCATGCGGTGCGACTGCGGCGACCAGCTTCACCGCGCGATGGAGCGTGTCGAACAGGAGGGCCTGGGGGTGATCCTCTACATGCGGCAGGAAGGGCGAGGCATTGGCCTGGCCAACAAGCTTCTGGCCTATGAGCTTCAGGAACATGGGCGTGATACGGTGGAAGCGAACCATGAACTCGGTTTCAAAGCCGACCTGCGCGACTATGGAATCGGAGCTCAGATTCTCGTTGATCTGGGACTGACCTCCATACGGGTGCTGACCAACAATCCCAAAAAGGTGGTCGGCCTGAAAGGATATGGTCTGGAGATAACGGAGCGTGTCCCCCTTGAGGTGGAACCCTGCCAGTACAATCAGGGTTACCTTGAAACGAAACGGGACAAACTGGGACATTTGTTAAATCTTAAATAAAGTGGGAGCAATTCACATGGACTACAAAGTATACGAAGGCAAACTGGATGCGCAGGGGCTGACATTCGGGCTGATCGTAAGCAGGTTCAATAACTTCCTCACTGACAAGCTTCTTGAAGGGGCCATAGACTGCCTGAAACGTCACGGCGCCGAGGAGCCAAAGCTGTCGGTGGCCTACGTCCCCGGGGCGTTTGAAATACCGTACGTAGCTTCGAGAATGGCCAAGTCGGGCAATTACGACGCCGTCGTCTGTCTCGGGGCGCTCGTTCGCGGCGACACACCCCACTTTGACTATATCGCCAACGAGGCTTCCAAAGGGATCGCCCGCATTGCTCTTGAGACCGGCGTGCCGGTCATCTACGGCCTGGTCACCGCCGACACGCTGGAGCAGGCCATCGAGCGTTCCGGCACCAAGGCGGGCAACAAGGGTTGGGACGCTGCCGAGTCCGCTATCGAGATGATCAATCTCTACAAGGCTCTCGGATGATCGACAAACCCTCGCCCCGACGCTTAGCCCGCGAATTGGTGTTACAGTCTCTGTATGCCTCGGACTCAGGAGAAACGCAGCCTGAGGAGAGCTTCGCGGACATCATCAAGGATCAGGGACTGAAGGAGAAGAACGTCCTATTCGCCCGCACCCTTTTCTCCCTCACCCGCCAACACCGCGACTGGGCCGACCAGCAGATTTCCAAGCTGGCCGAACACTGGGACATCAACCGCATTGCGGCGATTGACCGCACTATTCTCCAAATGGCGCTGGTGGAGTTGGAACACGTGCCTGACACCCCCGTCAAGGTCGTCCTCAATGAGGCTATAGAACTGGCTCGCAAGTTCTCCACCTCCAAATCGCCGGGCTTTGTGAATGGGATTTTGGATGGGTATGTGAAGAGGATGGAGAAGGTGAAAAGGGATTAGATAATCCTGTAGGGCAGGAGCCCCCGACTCCTGGCAACTCTCGAGAAGAAGTTCACAAGGATAGCAGCTGAAGCTACCGTCGCAAATCTCAGAATAGGATCAGAACGTTTTCTATGTTCATGTTTTCAGCCACACTGAATCGTTCACTGAGCCATTTAACTTGAAGGTCAGTAGTTGCACGTCTGTGGCATGGGGATTCGTCGTTGAGTGTACTTTCCCAGGCTCGATTATTAGCAAATCACCTTTATTCAAAATGAAGGCATCGCGCTCGAGGCGAAACTCGCACGAACCCGCCAAGACATAGATGAACTCGGTTTGCCCCTTATGATAATGATCTGGGACATGGTTTCCCGCTTCTATAATTGTTTCCTGAATTTGGAGACCAGAATCGATACGATTTCCGAATGGAAATAGAATTCCTCTTTTATAACCCTTCTCATCGGTCCATTGCTTCGACTTGGAACTTATAAGCATCATTTGCATATCCAGACATAAAGGGTTATACCAAAAAAAAGCAAAAAAGCGCCAAAGTGGCAACAGGCAGCCACCTTAGTAGAAGGCCACCTCCCAAGACCCCTACTATTTTGGTCAAGCTCACGGGGCGTAACTGGCAAATTGCTCTCGATAAGACCGTGGATAGTCTCAATCGTCTTTTCAACATCCTTCATCAGCACCCTCCCCCGCAATACATTTAGGAAGATAGAAAACAGAAACGCTGTAAGCACAATCAGAACTAACTTGTGAATCAAAATAACCTTACCCAGCGCTGCGGTGCCACTTGCAAATAAGGCGGCCAAAAGAGTCAACAGAAACCCCCACTGCCAGATGTACCCTTCCCATTTTCTTCGAGTCTCATGTGCCTGCTTGTAAATCTCAAGCAAAAATTGTTCTTTCGAAAGCTCTTCATCTTTTTTGAACCGGAACTGCGGCACTGTTTCACCTCCATTAAAAGACAAGACTTATCGACTACATCTGACCTTAACCTTGACTGATTTTGTATGAAAATACCTCACATCCATTTCGGCGTCAAATAAAAAATGATAGTCCTGTAGGGCAGTAGTAGGTCACGCCGACTCGCGGCGTGACAAAATGAATGTCAAGCCCCAAGTGGGCTTGACCTACTTTGGGGTACCGACGACAGATGTGGACTCGCCTTTGCGAGCCGCCCACGAAATGCAACCGCCCGGAATAACCGAACGGCTGGCGCCGGGAACTTTTTGCCACACGACACGCTATACATTAATGGTGAACAAAAGTGTTGACCGGAATGTGTACCAACGTGTAAATTACCCAAAAGGATATTGCAAAAATGAACAGTCTTAAAGTTTTCATTCTCATGCTTGCCCTCATGTTTGTGTTCATGTGGGTGGGGTATATGTTTGGCGGTCGGAACGGCATGATTATGGCCTTTGTGCTGGCGTGTGGCATGAACTTCTTCTCCTATTGGTATTCCGACAAAATCGTTCTGAAAATGTACCGGGCGCGCGAGATTAGCGAAAGAGAGCATCCCAAGCTCTACCGGGTGGTGCAAAGAGTGACCACGCAGGCGATGATTCCCATGCCGAAGGTGTACATTGTCCCGAGCAAAGCGCCCAATGCCTTTGCCACCGGACGGAACGTCGAACATGCCGCCGTCGCAGCGACCGAGGGTATGTTGGAAATGCTGACGGAGGATGAGCTCGAGGGCGTGATGGGGCATGAGATTGCCCATATTATGAACAAAGATATGCTCATCGGCACCATTGCGGCGACTTTCGCCGGCGCTATCGGCATCTTGGCCGCTATCGCCAGATGGGGGGCGATCTTTGGCGGTTACGGCCGGGGCAGCAATCGCGGCGGCGGCATCGGCTTGCTGGCGGCGGCCATTGTGGCGCCACTCGTGGCTATTATTATTCAGACGGCCATTTCCAGGCAGAGAGAATACAAGGCCGACGCCGAAGGCGGGCGTATTACGGGCAAATACAATTCCCTGGCCTCGGCGCTGGCCAAGCTGCACAAATCCCCGATCCGGCTCAATCTCGACCAGCGTCCAGCCACGGCCCATCTTATGATAGCCAATCCACTCTCCGGCAGAGGCTTCTCATCTCTGTTTTCAACTCACCCGCCGGTCGAAAAGCGGATCGAGAATCTTCATAAGTTGGCCGGACAATCCAGCTACGGCGGATATGGACGATAGCAGTCAAAGCGACCAGGCCGATATTCCGTTACCAGTCAATGGCCCGGCTCCTGACGGGTCGGTAAGCGGGGCGGCGGCGTAAAATGGACTCAGATATATTCTTTGAGCTGCTGGCGATCTTTCTGCTCATTATAGCCAACGGCTTTTTCGCCCTCAGTGAGTTTTCCGTTATCGCCAGCCGTAAAAGCCGGCTGCAACAGAAGGTGGCCGAGGGTAAACTGGGAGCAGCCAAGGCGGAAAAACTCCACAGCAATCCCGATAAGTTCCTGGCGACCATCCAGGTGGGAATAACCCTTTTCGGCACTATGGCAGGGGTGATCGGAGGGGCAACTGTCGTCGTGAAACTGGAACAGGCCTTCGAACAGTCGCCGGTTGGGTTTTTGGCGCAGGCCGCCACACCCCTATCGGTTGGGCTGGTTGCCGTTGCCATCACGGTGACGGCGGTGATCATAGGCGAACTGGTGCCAAAGTATTTAGCTCTCTCGCATCCGGAAAGATACGCCCGCTATATTGCCGGACCCATCACCGTTTTTATCACGCTCACTTCGTTCATATCCGGCCTGCTGAGTGGAGCCGCCCGCTTGGTGCTGAGGCTGTTTGGCGTTGCCCGCAGCACCGATCAGCCGATCATAAGCGAGGAAGAAATCAACCTCATGATCAATGAAGGGAAAAAGAAAGGGATCTTTGACGACACCGAGGAAAGGCTCATCAAATCGGTCTTCGATTTCGCCGATTCAACCGTTCGCAGAGCCATGACGCCCCGCACGGACGTGGTCGGTATTGAGGCAAACACCCCACCGGACAAGATCATTGACACAATTATCGAGTATGGTCACAGCCGTTACCCGGTTTACAACAGGACAATTGACAACGTCGTGGGGGTGCTTTTCACCAAAGACCTCGTTCATCACAAGCTAAACCCACAGCTTATCATTCTGAAGGACCTTATTCGGACGGCGACATTCGTTCCCGATTCTATGCCGCTGTCAAAGCTGCTGCAGGACTTCCGGCGCAAAAAGAACCAGTTGGCGGTGGTGCTTGACGAATTCGGCGGCACCGCCGGCATTGTGACGCTTGAAGACATTTTAGAAGAGTTGGTGGGTGAAATTCAGGACGAGGACGATACCAAAGCGCCTCCGCTGGTAAAGCACTCTGACACCATTATCTATGTCGACGGCTTGGTGTGGCCGGGCGCGATTAACGAATTGATGAACAGCCGTCTCCCTGAAGACAGGGCGGAAACTATCGCCGGGCTGGTGATAGACCATCTCGGCCGACTTCCGGTAAAAGATGAAACGATAGTGATAGCCGATATGCGAATCGTCATCCTGGAGCAAGAGCAAACTCGCCTGACGCGACTGAAACTTGAAAAGATAACCCCTGAGGCTGCCGACTAACACGTCGTGGGAATACTGCAAGTCATTACGGGAATAATCGGAGCGCCGCTGCGATGGACGCGGTCGATGTACGACTGGGTACTGCGCTGGGGGGAATCCAGGCACGGCACTACGGCTCTGTTCTTTTTTTCGATGGCCGAAGCCTCCTTCTTTCCCGTTCCCCCGGACGCACTGCTCATCGCCCTCTGCATGGGGGCCTGGCGCAAGTGGTTCAGGTTCGCCCTGGTTTGCTCGATCGGTTCGGTTGTCGGCGGTATCCTGGGATATATGATCGGCCACTGGGCCTTCGAGCTGGTCGGCGAGAAAATCCTCTCCATCACGGCCTCTCTCTCCGGCAGTGATCCGGCGGAACTGCTCAGACAGGCTCAGTATTGGTTCAATGAAAAGGAGCTGTGGGGAATGAAGGTCGGCGTCTGGGCGGTAGCCATTGCCGGTTTTACGCCTATTCCGTACAAAGTCTTCACCATCGCCTCCGGCTTTTTTGACATGAGTATTGTAATCTTCGTGCTGGCGTCAACCATAAGCCGTTCCCTACGTTTTTTCATTGTGGCGGGTTTGATTGGTGCCCTGTATAAAAGATACGGTGATCGTATCAAGGACGTCATCGACCGCTACTTTAATATCCTGGCAATTGCCTTTGTCGTCCTGCTCGTCTTGGGATTCTGGACGATCGGCCTTCTCAAAGGAAATTAATCAGGCTAAGCCGCAGAAGTGTAAAAGGTTGGTAATTGTTTGACGAATCTCTATTATTGAGGATTGCTGTTTCGTATATATATTGAACGGAGCCGAATACTCCCGTTCACGGCAGACGTTCCTGTCGGCCATGACTCGGGAGGAGTTGGCGCACGAGGAGAGGTTGTCCCACAAGTTGGTATTGTGAGTTTCGTCAGGTCTTGTCCGCCAAGGCGGATGTGACCTGACGAGTCGTCTGGAAAGAGCTTGAGAATTAATGGGTTTTGAAAGCTGTCGGTTCACACCTCGCCAAAGGCGAGTCAAGAACCGACAGAACAACGAGCTTCTGAGGCAGCCCGACAGGGCCGGACCTGGACGGCCTCAGGACGTACGCCAACCACAGATGTAAATTTATCGTTGTTATGGAACAGGTTCACACGCATAACAGGGTTTCCGGCCGGAAGCTTTTCTGGGTCATCCTGTTTAATCTCGGTATCACGCTGGCCGAGGTTGTCGGTGGGCTAATCACCGGTTATCTGGCGCTTCTGGCGGATGCGGTTCACAACCTTTCCGATGTTGCCGCCCTGGGGCTGGCCTGGCTGGGAGTCAAAGGCTCGGAAAAACCGGCTACCAAGAAATCCACCTACGGCTACAAACGCGTTGAAGTGATGACTGCTTTCATATCAGCCGTCTCCTTGGTGGTCATCGCTATTTTTATCCTCGTCGAGGCCTACAGTCGATTGCAGCATCCCCAACCAATTACGCAACCAGCTATCTTTTTGTCCGTGGCCGTGATCGGCCTTATCGGAAACATTGTGTCGATCTACTTCCTGCACTCGGAGAAGGGAAAATCCCTCAACATGAAAACCGCCTTTCTCCACATGACCTTTGACGCGGTGTCGTCAGTAGTGGTGATTGCCGGCGGGGTGGCGATTCTACTTACCGGATGGCACGTTATCGACGTCATCCTCTCGGCGGCCATCGCCCTGATGATATTCTGGTCGTCTTACCTTGTCATTAGGGAGGCAGTCCTGATATTCCTTGAGGCGGTTCCGCAGGGAGTTGATTTTGACGCCGTGCTGAAAGCTCTACTGGAAATCCCCAAGGTTCGCGATATTCATGACCTGCATATCTGGTCTTTGTCCTCACAGGAGGTGGCCCTGTCCTGCCACGCCGCCATCGAGGAGAAAGATTTCCGGGACGGACCGGACATTATCGTACAGATTAACCGTATGTTAAAGGACCGCTTCCGCATCGGACACGGGACAATTCAGATTGAACAACATGACCGTAGTCACCCTGACCTTCTTTCTCGCTTTAGCGATCATCGATGGGAGTAAACTTGGGCAGTAAGCGAGTTGAACTGGTAATCACGGACTTAGCCTTTGACGGCAAAGCGGTTGCCCATCTGGATGGAAAAGTCGTCTTCTTAACCGGCGGCTTGCCGGGCGAAATAGTGGAAGCGGAAATTACCCGCTCCAAACCGCGCTACTGTGAGGGGGTCGTCCACCGGATACTGAAAGCGTCCGAATTGCGTATCCCGGCGATCTGTTCCCATTTCGGCCAGTGCGGCGGCTGCACCTGGCAAGACTTGATCTATCAGCAGCAGCTTGAGTTCAAAAAAAAACAGGTCGCCGACTGCCTCCAGCGGATTGGCGGGCTGATGGAGGTCAGGATCCATGACGTTGTCGGTTCCGTGGAGCTGTTTAACTACCGCAACAAGATGGAGTTCTCTTTTCACGTTACCGAAGACGGCCGCTTCACTTTGGGCCTGCACAGCCGCGGGCGGTTTGACGACATATTTGACCTGGACAAGTGCTTTTTGCAGTCCGAGGTATCCAATCGGATCGTCCAATGGGTGCGCGAGTTTGTCGGACGGGAACGGATCCCGGTGTATGACGTCAGGAAGCACACCGGCTTTATGCGGTTTTTGATGATACGTCAGGCCAAACGCAGGCCGCAGTTGATGGTCAATATCGTGACCAACTATGGCGAGATTCCTTCGCGAGAGAGGCTGGTAAGAGAATTGACGGATACTTTCCCGCAGATAACGACCATCGTGCACAACCAGAATGGACAGAAGTCAAATGTTGCCACCGGAGAGATTGAAACGGTGCTGTTCGGCAGCGGCTATATCGAGGAGCGGATGTTTGACGGCATATTCCGCATCCGGGCTAATTCCTTTTTCCAGACCAACTCAATCCAGACTGAAACATTGTACCGCGCCGCCTTTGAAATGCTCAACCCCGACAAGAACGACCGGGTGCTGGACCTTTACTGCGGCACGGGATCCATCGGCATTCTTATCTCTCATTACGTTGACCATGTCACCGGCGTGGAGCTGGTGGCGGACGCCGTTGAAATCGCGCGGGAAAATGCGGTTGTAAACAAAGTGCAAAACATCACCTTCCATCAGGGGACCGTCAGGGATTTTCTGAAGATACGGCCGGCTTCCGAGACTGACCATAATATCGTCATTGTCGACCCGCCCCGCGCCGGGCTGCATCCGAAAGCGCTGGCGCGCATCATCAAGCTGAAACCAAAGAAAATTCTCTACATATCATGCAACCCGGCAACTTTCGCCCGCGACGCCAAAGAACTCGTGACCCAGGGCTATCGCCTGCCGGAGGTGAAACCGGTCGACATGTTCCCCCACACCATGCACATCGAACTGGTCGGGGTTTTTCATCCGGACTGACGGCGCTTGCCCGGCAACGTGATTTTATGTAAATTCCCGGCTAAACTATGAAGGAGCCGCAATGATTCAGAAAGTTCTCATCGCCATCTTTGTAATTTCGCTTGCTGTCTTGTTTGCCGGCAACGTCGAGTCCGCAAAAAAGAAAAAGAGCTTTAATGACCTCTGCCTGGACATCCTGGAGACGATCCAGTCATTTTATCCGGTGCGGTCGACCGAAATGGGTATTCATGCCTACGACCACCGCCTGGCTGACTACTCCTCGTCCTCCGTGAAGAAGATGACTAAGAAACTCAAAAGCCATGAGAAACAGCTCTACCGATACAAGTCAAACAAGCTTTCCGACCACCAACGCATTAACTACCAGCTTGTCAAGTCGAACGTTGATATCGCTCTTCTCGATCTTGAAGGCATCGGATGGCATACAAGATCGCCGCAGTTATACGTCGACGAAGCCATAAACGGTATTTACTTCTTGATGCTTTCCAAACACGCTCCCCTGTCCGAAAAAGTGGTGCCGCTCGTCAGCCGGATGAGAGCCGTTCCCGGACTGTTGGCCACCGCTCGCAAGAACATCAAAGAGCCCCCGCGGGTGTATATCGAAGCGGCCCTGGAATCGCTGACGTCAGGGATGCAGTTCTACCAGGCAGTTGCCGCCGAACTGATGAACGAACTCCCCGACCGAGCGGATGAAATCCTGGAGGCTTCTACCAAAGCCCGCGAGGCCATGAACGACTTTTTGACTTACCTCTCCGAACTGCCTGCGGGACCAGAGACAGGCTTTGCCATCGGCAAGGACAACTTCGACTACAAGTTGTCGCATGAATACTTTCTGACCTTCGACGCCGACTCGCTTTTGCAGATCGGCGAGGCGCTGCTGGCCGAGGCACAGAAGGCGTACCACGATTATGAAGCGTACGTTGAAACAAACCACCAGAACGGCCCCGACTCGGTTTTTGTTCCGGCTGCCTTTGCCAAAAGTGACGTGCTGGACTACTACAACTGGGAAACCAGGCAGGTAAAGATATTCCTTGAAGATAACGACTTTATTACGGTGCCGGAAAAGATTGCGCCTGTCGCGGTGATCGAAACTCCCCCTTTCCTGCGCACTATGATCAGCGGCATTGCCTACCAACCGGCAGGACCCTTTGACAGCGTCCAGCAGGGATATTTCTATGTCCGACCGATTCCCGACGATCTCGACCGTCAACAGCTTGAGGCCCGCTACCGCTATATCCACCGGCGGGGCTTCAAGGGGTCGATCGTCCACGAAGCCTACCCCGGCCACCACCTGCAGTTCCAGATTGCCGGTATGAACGAAGACCCGGTGCGCAAGTGGCAATTCAACATCATGATGATAGAGGGCTGGGCGCTGTACTGCGAAGAGATGATGTACCATGCCGGTCTATATGGCGAGGAGGACCCCGGCCGGTGGCTGGGCGTACTCGGAGGAATCCGTTTCCGTGCCACTCGAATTATCGCCGATGTAAAGCTCCACACGGGGCGGTTCACGTACGATGAATGCATTAAATGGATGATTGACGCCCTTGATGTCACCAGTGATTCCGGCAAAAAGTACATCCGCAAGGAGGTTCGTCGCTACACGATCAGCCCCGCCTACCAGATGTCCTACCTGATGGGCAAACGGGAAATCATGGCCCTGCGCCGGGCTGCAGAACAACGCGATGGCGACCGGTTTTCGCTCAAGTCATTTCACGACGCCCTGTTGGCGGAAGGATCAATCCCGCCGACCCTGATGTGGGACGTAATGGGCTTGAGCAGGCATTAATCGATAGCTCCGAGGAAGAACCGCTCTGTATATAATTCCCTATGCGACACCCAGGAACATTTTTCGGCTTTTCTCCATTCTCATTACTAAGAGCGATAGATCAATTAGTTATGCAATTTGCTTGATTTCTCGAGGAAAACTTCGGATTTTAGATGAGTTGGTACGATATTATATTCTTGCTGGTATTCCTGGCGGTCTGGTTCTTGCTTCTGGCCAAGGTTCTGCCACGACTCGGGATCGGTACCTGACTGTCCGGTTCTTGTGATCTTCCGGAGGAAGACAGTTCGAAGGAGACTAACGCCGACGACCAGACGACCAAGACAGCAGGGTAAGTGTTGGCGTTATTTGCTTATGCTTAAATGATTTGGGCTAACGCCCGATAACAGATACTGATGAGATATTACCAGTTCAGCGGCCGACCGGCAAGGTCAAGTTCCGGTTTCGGGCCGGGCGCCCTGTCACCTTTTATCAAGGTGATACTAATTGCCAATGTCGTTATTTTCATCGTGCAAAGGCTGTACCCGGAACTGACGCAACAACTTGGCTTAGTGCCGGCCAGATTTTTCTCGGAGTTTCCCAATCTTTTCTATCAGCCGCTGACCTATATGTTTCTGCACGGCAGTTTCGGCCATATCTTTTTTAATATGTTCGCCCTGTGGATGTTCGGCACTGAAATCGAACACCGTTGGGGCAGCAAGGCTTTTAGCCGTTTCTACGTCCTGGCCGGGCTGGCCGGAGCTTTTCTTTGCTTGGTGTTCAACGCCTCCCAGGCCTACCCGATCATCGGCGCCTCAGCAGCCATCTATGGGATTTTAGTGGCCTACTGGGTAATGTTCCCCAACCGGCAACTGTATATCTATTTCCTGTTTCCCGTCAAGGTCAAGTGGGCCATTCCGGGGATGATGCTTTTGGGCTTTCTGTTTTCCGCCGGTAACATAGCGCACATGGCCCATCTGGGGGGAATCGTATTCGCGTTGATTTACGTGAAAATGGACTGGCGGTGGGTCTTCTTCACCATGTGGCTGAAAAACAAGCGCTCTCGGCAGCAGGAGGTCAAACTGAAAAAGAACCGGCAGCAGGCGGAAGATATTATGAAACGCATTGACGCCATCCTCGATAAAATCAATGAAGTCGGCATCGATAACATCAGCAAGGGTGACCGCAAGTTCCTTGAGGAGGCTTCATCGGAATTGTCCAAAAAGGATTCAGCCAAGGGTAGGTAGAGCTTATGCGCAAGCGGGTGTTGCTGGCAGAGCAGTCGGATGCTATTCGCGGTGTGGCGGAAACGGCGCTGCGACAAAACGGCTTTGAGGTGATCTCCGTCGCTACCGCTGAAAAAGCTCTGGAGGTGCTCAAGTTTACCCGTCCTGATCTTATAATCGTAGGGGGTGAACTTACCACCACTGATCAGCGGCCGCTGTATGAAAAGATTCACAATCATCCGAAGGGTGGAACTATTGCCATGCTGCTGTTTGACGACTCTGGCGGCGGTTTGCCGTTTCCCCCGGAGGTCGTCATCGGCAGGCCTTTTGATTCTGAGGAATTTCTTGAGAAAGTGAGAGTGTTTTCGGGTCTTTCCGGCTCGGACGAAAAGCAGGCGGCGCCCAACCCGCCGGAACAGGCGAACATCGACGACGATTTTCTCGACGCGGCGCTGGGCATAGACCGAATCGAAGTCACCGATTCCGAGGTCATGAATAAGACGTCCGGGATTAAAACGAAGTCCACGCCAAAGACAGCCGAGAAGCTTATCGGGTTTAATCACGCTGAGAAGGAACAGCAAGAGCAAACGGAAAGCGGGAAGGTTGAATCGATCATGATTCAGGACAGCGACGCCAGCGACATACGCCGTCCCGAACAAGAAAAGAAACGCCCGCCGAGCCCTTCGGCCAGCGGGAAACTGGAGATACTGACCGATCAGTTCGGGCTTTCCGACCCCGACGCCATGCGCGTGGAGAGGGAAGGTCAGGCGCATGACTATGAGTGGTTTATAGATGAAATACGCAAGGAAGCCGTCGATCCACCTCCCTCGCCCTCGCCCCTGCCCCCGGCGGACAGTTCCCCCGACGATGCGCCCCCTCCGGAATTGACCGTCTCCGAACCGGCGTCGATTGTTGACCCGGTTACCCCCCCGCCCGGTAGTTCAGAACCTCTTGACGTGCCGAGTCGGGAAACGGGTAGGAGTGTCGACAAGTTTCTCGATGAGTTCAGAAAAGAGGTTGAAAAGCTTCAATCCGACGTTCCGGAGAGCGTGAATCTTGAGCCGGAACAGCCCTCCCACAGCAACTCCGGCGAAAGCGAGCGCGTCTGGCAGGAATCGGTCGAGAATATTGCCCCTGGTGAGGTCAGTCTGTTTACTCGCCAGTTGCGCATCGAACTGGCCGAGAAGATTGCCGAAAAGATTATGGCCAAGATCGACAGCGAAGAACTGCTCAACCTGTTGAAAAATGAAATTCTCTCCCATGCCCGGAACAAGCCCAAACCATGAGCGGTTCCTTTCTCCTAAATAAAACGACTCAAACCAAGTTGCATTCAAAATGGTATAATTGTATGCTTTCCCGTGCGCGGCGGACGGGAACATACGCCGACCACGAGTGTATATTATACTTATGGTTGCAACTCGGTATCAAACCATAAAGAAGAGAGGCTGTTTTGTTCGACCAGCCGACAGTTGAAATCCCAGCGGCCATTTTGGCCGGGTTCTTGTCTTTCGTGTCGCCGTGCGTCTTGCCGCTGATACCCGGCTACCTTTCATTCATATCGGGGGTGTCAATTGAGGAGCTGTCCTCGCGAGAAACGTCGAAATCCCACCTGTGGAAGGTGGTCATCAACACGATCTTCTTTGTTCTTGGCTTTTCTCTTGTGTTTGTTCTTCTGGGGGCGTCGGCAACGTCCATCGGTTCGCTGCTTCAGGAGTACATAGGTGCTTTCAACAAGGTCGCCGGCGTGGTAGTGTTCCTTTTCGGGTTGCATCTGGTGGGAGTATTCAGAATCAAGGCTCTCGATTATGAAAAGCGGTTCCATGCCCGCCAGAAAAAGATGGGCGTGCTTGGTTCGGCGGTGATCGGTATTGCCTTTGCCTTTGGCTGGACGCCGTGTATCGGTCCGATCCTTGGCACGATCCTCACACTGGCCGCCCAGCAAAGCTCTATCTATAACGGTATCATACTGTTGTTATTTTATTCCGCCGGCCTTGGCGTACCCTTCATTCTCACGGCGCTGCTGTTCAACTACCTGATGGGCGCTTTCGGGTTTATCAAGCGACATTTCCGAGCGGTTGAGCTGACCTCCGGCGGCCTGTTGATGCTGGTGGGTGTGTTGATCTTTTTCGGCCTGCTGCAACGAATCTCCATCTTTCTGCTGGAAGCCTTTCCCGCGCTGCAAGAGATCGGCTGATAGCCGCAATTTTCTCATCTGTCACGCTTGACTGCTGAAATAGCTGCACATATATTGACGGTCAAACAGTCATGCCTTGCAAAGCGAGAGTATGCCACCGAAGAAACAGAACAACGCCGTCATTGCCATCTGTGTCCAGGAGCCGGTCGAAGATGGAACCAGCATGGACTTTGGCCTCATCAAGGGTGACAGCCTGTGCTTTTTGCACCAGGCGTTTATTAACGACACCATAACCAATTCTCTCAATGTCAAGCAGGCTGACGTGCGACTCTACTACATTAACTCGCCGGAGCGAAAGCGTCTGGTGGAGATCGTAACCGGTTATCTCAAGAAGAAGCTCGGCGGGAGTAAGGACCAATCATTCAACGCCAGATTTAAGACGACCGAACTTGAACACGAACGTTGGGGTGCCCGAATCGACAAGGTCTTCAGGGACTGCTTTGCCTCCGGGTACAAGCACGTTCTCGTTGTCGGGAGCCGCACACCGACCATCCAGTCATCGATGATGGAGACGGCCCTCAAGATGTTAGGTAAGTCGGACGCCGTCTTCGGGCCGACGCCGGAGGGAAGGTACTATATCATCGGCATGTCCGGCGCCTATCAGATCAATCTCGCTGAGTATGACTGGAAATCACCCGCGATTTATTCCGAGGTGGCGGAGGCCTTCACAAAAAAACGTTTAGCCTGGTCGGAGCTTGAGATCTGGTATGCCGTTGAAACCCCGGACGATCTCGAGATTATGGTGCGCGACATCAACCAGTTTCGATTTGAAGGGGACGAAGCAACCGCCCGCGAAACGGAAATCGTCATGGAACGCATCCTCGCCAGGCTGGGATAAAAAATGCAACGAGAACTGCAAAGACTGAACTGGCTGAAGGTCAGGGAACTCGTTCCTTCTACCATCAATACCATATTACTGCCCGTGGGGACGGTTGAGGCTCATGGCTCCGCCTGCCTTGGAACCGATAACTTCATACCGGAAGCGATTGCTCTGGGCGTTGCCGAGCGCCTTAACGCCCTGGTGGCTCCAACGCTCAGCTACGGCATCACCAGGTCCTTGTACCGCTATCCGGGGGGTGTCACCGTTAACCCCGAAACTTACGCCTTATTCATCCGTGATGTTCTCAACTCGTTTGCCGACACCGGTTTCAAAAACGTCTTTGTAATAAACGGGCATGGGGGCAACAACGCCGCTCTCAAGGACATTGCCCAAAAGTTCCACTATGAACGCAAGGCCAACGTCGCCGTCATTCACTGGTATGAATTGTGCCGTGACATGACCAACGACTTTTTCGGCCATGCGGGCGGGCATGCCGGCACCGATGAAACCGCCATGGTGATGGCAATTGACCCTGATCTTGTCGACACCCAGGCCTACGACCCCGATCTGGTCTACCAGTTCCGGGCGGGCGCCGATATCTACCCGGTTCCCGGTTCTATCCTTCTCTATAAAGAGGGCGAAGGCTACCCGGAGTTTGACCTCGATAAATCCAAACAGTACCTCGACAAAGTGGTTGTCGCCGTTGGTGACTTCGCCGAGATGGTGCTGTCGCGCTGGCGGAAGTTTGGGTTGTAAATGGTGAAGAAGGCAGGGCACGATCCCTGTTTGCCGCGTGGTGTCAGCCGGCTCTGGGTGGTACATCTATCCTCACAGGCACGGAGCAGTTGGGCAGATTTACTTTATGGGACTCAGCTACCGCCCCCCTTTTCTAAAAAGGCACAGCCAAGTGCTGGTAGCGACCTTTGTATGCTATGTGATCGTCGATAAACAGAGTAAGTGTATAGTTGCCTGGTGGATTCTTCCATTCGAACCTAGTTGTCAGTTTATGGTATAGTTTTTCAATTGAACCAGTACTCGACTCAAAGATATGCTTGTACCGAAACTGAAGCGATGGCCAACAATTCATAAAGGTCAACTCTATTCTCCGCTCCTGTAGCACAACCTTTTCTACATAGTGCGCATTACAGTGAAAGCATTGGCTGGCAACTTTGGTGATTCTTGCATATTTCCTTTGGAGCGATAAATCGAGCAGATTAAGTAGGGTTTCTCGCTCAGCATATGACCGACATACAATCCACGAAAGGTGACCATTCAACGACAATCTATCTGGGATAATCACCTCCGAGCATCTCTGTTTGATAATCATATCCTTCAATTCAGGATCGTCACCAGGTATGTATGTGTCGTGATAAATAAGTTCAAAGTCCAATTTGGCGAGATCTTTGGGTTGCTCAAAAAGCTTGCTACCTCCGCTCGCTAGACTCCCGCTGCTGAACTTTGCTCCGGGCAACGAAAGTACTGGCGCGGAATCGAATAGTAAATAAACGGGGACTGGGCAATGCGCCTGGAATTTTGACTGCCTATTTCCGTCAGGGCAAAATCCTTCAACGTGCCAAAGAGGAGGAGTCCGCGGCCGAAAGTATAACCTTACATAGTCGTAAAGCCACTCTTCAGTATTGGACAGTACTTTTTGCCCAGCGCTATCAATTTGTAGTAACCCTCTTGATTATGCCAAAGAGCGGGAGTAAAGAATACCCTCGTTGAGAATTTCCACGATGTTCACTATATCACTGTAATGATAGAGGTAACGAGGCCATTTTCGGCCAGGGAATCTTGATTCCAGCTCTTCAATAAATGATTGTACCAAGGGGTTTATGGAGGGAAGCGTACTCATATGCGCAAGTGCTCACGTGGAGGTTCCTCCTCTGTAAACAGATCACGCTCTCTCGTCGAGGGTTTTAACTGAACTGCTGGGGGGGCATTGCGCCCCAATAACGTTATCTGCTGGATATAGGGTAGCTGTCTTAGCAGAGCAATTATTAAACCAGGTAACTGAAAACCCATTTGAGCGATGTTGTGCTCAGTGCACATCCCTTTCTCACGAAAGTATTGCCAAAATTCTAGTATGCCAAAACCTGACTCGTCACCCCGCCAAGGTATCAGTATACTCTTGTTATCTTGAGAAATTTCGATGAATTCATTCTTATTTTTCGCTCGGAACTTACCACCAGCTAAGTCCTTAAAGGTTGTTTTCTGGGCTAGCAATAACTGCAAGTCGGCCTTGAATTCATTGAACGGATATGATGCTGGTTCATTCAATAACCACTCCCGCATTCGCTTGACGTCACGATGTTCTGGAAATGTATAACGGTTAACCTCGTAGATGTATATATCGATTGGCAACTTCCTGAGATAATTCACCATAAGGAGCTTCACATCTGACCAGTCTAGTTCCCCGTGGCCGCACCCAAGTTGAGGAAACGCCACGGATGAAATGCGAGCGTTATTATAGTTTGAAACGAAGGTCTTAAGTCCCTGTTCGATATATTCAAGCTTCGATGGGTATCTCCAGTGCTTCTTCGTGGGAAAATTCAGTACCCATTTGTGTGGTGTAGGGTACAGCCAGAGCTTCCCGATTTGTAGTTTTCTTGCCTCGCACAGTTTCTGGTATTCTTCAAACATCTCAGGAAACAAGCGTTTGAACTCCCGAGCCAATCCTTTTCCCATGGCACCTACGGTATTGACAGTATTGACCAGAGTTTGTGCTGGAGATTCGAAAATGTTACCTTCTACGTAGTGCACTGCAACTTCCCGTCTACGCGGAACTTGAAATTGCCAAACTGATATTAGTCTACACGCCTAATGACAATATAGGCCGTTTCTTTAATAAATACAATCACTTTGGGCCATTTATTCGAACACATCATGTCTGAACTCGAAGTGTTGGTTAGGTGGCGTCAGCCGACTCTGCTTGACGCATTCTCCATGTAAGTGCGTTTCACATACTGCGTTAGAGCTGCCGGGCAGAGTCACCCGACAGCACGGCATATCGAATGATAAACCTTTGGGGACAGCCTCACTCCGGATGGCACCTCTTTCCACACTTACTTCTGAAACTTTTTCCCTATGGTATACGCCTGGCCGAGGTATTGACCAATTCCAAAGTAGCTGCGCCTTTGGGTAGCATAGATAAGGGGTTTCACCTTCTCTATGTCGGGATATCCTTTTTCCCCAAGGACAGCTTCGTCAACCTTGACATCCACGATTTCGCCGACAAACTGCGTGTGCCGCCCCAGTTCAAAAATGTGGGCGAGCTTGCACTCTAATACCAGCGGGAACTCCTTGATATAAGGTGCATCCACCAGATCACTCTTGACAGGTGTAAGCCCGGTAGCGGCGAACTTGTCTGTCGTTTTACCCGATGCTATCCCAAAATAGTCGGCCTCCCTGATGTGAATCTCGGAAGGGACGTTTACCGTAAAGGCTTTTCGTGACACGATGTTCCCGTATGAATACGTAGCTTTCCTCAGAGAGACAGTGACACACGGGGGGTCGGAGCAGCAAATCCCGCCATAGGCGACTGTCATGGCGTTCGGCTTGCCGTTTTTGTCATAAGTTCCCACCACCCAAACGGGCATCGGGAAAACCAGAGCTTTTGCACCAAAGGACTTTTTCATTCAGTTTCTCCCGTCGCTTTTATCTTCCTGGTTTGCATCCGAGGCTGTCCGGTTCAGTCAGCCAACCACAGGACAGAGTATTAGAGAATCGGCGGAAAAGCAAGGGAGAAACCGGGACTGACGGCAGGCTGTCAGGCCGAATTGCTTGTCGGCGGCTTCATTATTTCTGAGCTACTTGTTCGATGAGTCTGTCAACAAAGTATAACGCTTCATGAAAGTATCACTCCGGGCGCTGACCAGCGACTATTTCGCATCGGAGATTTTTCGGGCTGTCGATATCCTTGTTCTCAAGATTAAGGACATAATGGTCTTTGGCAAGCAGACTATTCATCTCCACCGTGTAGGTGAAGGTAGCTTGCTTTGCAGACATCGGTAAAGTTCGGACCACTTCCCCTTTACATGAGCCAAGGAGTAGTCTCGGCTCGATAGTTTCGCCTGTTCCGACAGTTGCTGCACCAGCTCCGGTGACTCGACCAACTCGATAATACGGTCGGCTAGCCCAGAGGGGTCGTTGGGGCGCACAATAAGTCCGTTGATGCTATCATTGATGACACCGGGAATCCCTCCCGCTCCTGTAGTCACAACCGGCAGGCCGACCGCCAGCGCCTCCAGCAGGGAAATGGGCAGCCCGTCAATCGAGGAAACATTCACGTACACGTCGGCTTCGGCAAAATGACGCGACAACTCGTGGTGACTCACCCCTCCGGCAAACGTCACTCCGTTCAGCCTCTCTCTTGCCGCCAGCCTTTCAAGTTCCTCGCGTTGGGAACCATCACCGGTGATGGTCATCTCGGCCCGGGGATATTTCTGCTTGACCAGGCCGAAGGCTTCAATCACGCAGGCGATGTTGTTGCGTTTTTCGAGAGAACGGGCAACGACAAGCTTCGGCTGCACGGAGTCGATTTTGCGCGGTCGAAACAGATCCATATCAACCGTGGGGGGAATTAGCTTAGTAACGAGACCATAATGGGCAAACAAGTCTGCAACATACTCCGAGGAAACGACTACGCTGTTACACAATCGGAAGAAGGGAAGCATCCACCAGCCCGATCGTTCCAGTTCCGCCTCGGCCTGATTTCGATGATAGCTCAGCACCACCCTTTTCCCCAAAAATCGTCCCAAAACAAGGGCGGGTACAACGTGCCGGGAAAAAGACATACCGGACAGGGAAAAAAGATGGACAACGTCATATCGTGGTATGGTCCTGACAAGGCTTCTCACAAAGCTCAAACTTCTTGCCGGTGCCGGAGGCACTTTTATTTTAGATAACCATCGTACGTGCCCTATCCCCGCTGCTACGCCCGATGAGCACATCCCGATTTGCCAGCCGTCTTCTGTCAGACAATCCTTGACGGCGCCAGGGTAGCTTGTTCCCGCTGGGTTTCTGCCAGAGTCGGAGCAAACAAAGAGGATGCTCTGACGCCGGTTGTCCCCGCGATCGGTTCTACCGGCAGCTTGAGAAACACTGGTTGGTTGCGAAACCGTCATTTATTCTTTCCCGGACATAGCCATTTCCATCCATATCGACCGTAACGGCTCATCATATCTTTTACCCCCAAGCAACGAGTTGGTTTTGTTTAGTCATAGAACCTGAGGTTGATTCAAACCCACCCGTTGGGTAGATTACAGAAGTAGGCAGCAACCCGCGGCGGGGTTGACGGCAGGGAGCAATTGCAGTAATATAGCCCACAACGGCAGAAACATTTCCTGCCGTTCAGCCGTAGTGCATAAGTATGATGTTGTCCGGACAGATTTAGACAGGAGAAATTACTGATGGTCAAGAAGGTCTTGCTGATCGCGTTCCTACTGATAATCGTTGGAGGGGTTCTTTTCTTTGCTATAGACGGGGCGGCTAAAAAGGAAAACGACTACAAAACGGTGCCTGTTGAAAGAGGGGAGATAGTCGATAAAGCTTTGGCTGTCGGCCGTATTGAACCCAAGAGGGAGATTTCCGTCAAGTCCAAGATATCCGGCATTGTGAAAAAGGCATACGTGGAGATCGGCGACAAAGTTAAAGTTGGCGATCCTCTCTTTGACATCGCCCCCGACCCGACGCCTTTGGAGTTTGCCGAGGCTAAGCGGCAGGTTGAACTCTATCAGGTCACTTTTGACAATGCCAAAAGGGAATTTGACCGGGCCAAGGCCCTGAAGGATAAACAGCTGATCTCCAACCAGGAGTATGATCGCTCTCTCGCTGACTACGATGAAGCCGAGCTTCGCCTGAAACTGTCCCAGGAAAAGCTCTCGCTCATTGAGTCCGGTCGGACCGAAATCGCTGACCGGACGATTGACAATATCATCAAGTCCCCAATTAGCGGGACCGTCCTATCGCTGCTGGTCGAGGAAGGCGACCCAATAGTACCTCTCACGTCCTACCAGGCAGGGACCGATCTTATGACCCTGGCCCAGATGGATGATCTGGTCTTCAAGGGAAACGTTGACGAAATTGACGTCGGGAAACTTTATGAAGGAATGCCGGTGGAGATTGAAATCGGCGCTCTCCCCAACGACACGGTCTCCGGTGTGCTGACCAAGATTTCTCCCAAAGCCCACAAAGAGGAAGGCTCAACGCTGTTTGAAGTGGAAATTACAATAGGCGCGGTGGGCAAGACGTTCCTGCGTGCCGGATACAGCGCCAACGCTGACATTGTCATCACTAAAAAGGAAGACATCCTGCTGATACCGGAGCGGCTGGTCACAATGGAAGACTCGATTGCGACCGTGGAGGTAGAGGATAGTACGGGCGTCATAACCAGCCGCGAGGTAACCACCGGCCTGTCCAACGGAATAAAGATCGAGATTGTCGAGGGGCTTGAAGAAGGCGAATTGGTTGTGGAGCGTCCCCCGAAAGAGATAACGGCCGACTGACAGGCATAAAACGACATGCAGTAGGAATTCGTTAGGAGAAACATATGTCGGATGAAAGAGACGGTGGCAGCGCTTACGTTGGCCTTGGCATTTCTTTCGGCGTTGCCCTAGGTGTGATTCTCGGAGTGATCACAGGGCAATGGTGGTGGCTTGGGATTGGCACCGCTATCGGTGTTACTGTTGGCGCTGCTCTATCACAAGCAAACAAAGGTAATCAAGAATGATCCATTACCATTTACTCGACTGAGACCCAGGAAGTCATGGTTTTCCTGCTATCGATCAAACAGTTCTTAAACGACATGCGCCGCCAGAAACTGCGCAGCGCCCTGACGATGTTCGGCATCTTCTGGGGCACCTGTTCTATTGTATTGCTGTTTGCCTTCGGCAAGGGTGTCACTGAAGCGCAAATCAAATCTCAGAAGGGCCTCGGCGATAACATCGCCATCATCTGGCCGGGGGTTACCTCCAAGGAATTCAAGGGACTGCCGACCGGACGCCGGATCCGGATTACAGAGGAAGACGTCTCCTATCTGAAAGACAGGGCCACGACCATATCCCGTATTTCGCCTGAGTTTCAGAAGTGGAACGTGAGAATGAAATACGGTAAACAGAGTACCCTGCGCTACGTGGGCGGTGTCTGGCCCCAATTCAGTGATATGCGGAACGTGATCCCCGCCGAGGGTTCGCGCTTTATCAACGAACGTGACATCGCCGAGAGACGGCGAGTGATATTCCTGGGAGATCGCTTGAAGAAGGACCTGTTCGACACCGAAGAAGCGGTCGGCCAACGAATTCTGGTCAATGGCACGCCCTTTACCGTTATCGGGGTGATGAAGGAGAAGAAGCAAAACAGCTCCTATACGGGACGGGACAACCGACACTCATGGATTCCATCCTCGACCTTCAAGGCGATGTTTTCGCGGCGCTATATCAATCTGTTTATCGTCCAGGCGCCGCCGACGTTAAGCATGGAAGTAACCAAGCGCGAGATTTATGAACTGCTTGGCTCGAGGCACAAGTTTGATCCCGCAGACAAAGAAACCCTGGGTATGTGGGACACTACCCGCGGGATCGCCTTCTTGAAAACGTTCTTTTTGGCTTTCCAGTATTTTCTGATCGGCATTGGTATCGCTACTCTCATCACCGGCGGCATCGGCGTCTCCAACATTATGAACGTCGTTTTAGAGGAGCGCACCAAGGAGGTCGGTATCAAGATGGCGCTGGGGGCCCACAAGAGCATGATATTGATGCAGTTTGTTATGGAAACTCTGCTGATCACCGCGGTGGGTGGCTTTTTGGGATTTACGTTTGCCTACGTCATCGTGCAACTGTTCCCGATGCTGCAGTTGGAAGAATATGTTGGTATCCCGAGGGTAGACGTCTGGGGTGGTATAATGGTCACGATAGTGCTCGGTCTGGTCGGTCTGACGGCCGGTTTTTTCCCGGCTCGGCGAGCCGCCAATCTGCAGCCGGTGCAAGCATTGAAATTGTTTTAGGATTCGATGAGACTATCGATCATTTACAACGTGTTCATTCGCGACTTCCGCAAACAGAAAAAGCGCATAACGCTTACAGTACTGGCCTTGGGCTGGGGAACGGTTTCCATTATGCTGCTGCTTGGCTTTGGTGAAGGACTGCACCGCCAGATGACTATCAACAGCAAGGGGTTGGGTGAAGGGATTGCCATCATGTGGGGTGGGCAGACGTCGATTCCATACAAGGGCATGGGCAAGGGGCGACGCATACGCTTATTTGCCGACGACGTCCCGTATCTGAAGGAAAGAATACCCGAGATCAAAGAGATCGGCGGCCAGTACGACCGGTGGGGTGTAAAGCTCAAGTATGGGGACAACCTGGTCAGCGAACACGTGGTCGGTGTCCCGCCGAATTTCGAGCAGATGCGCAATTTCATTCCCGAAATGGGTGGCCGCATGGTTAACGAGTTGGATGTCAAGCTCAGACGGCGGATGGCCTTTTTGGGGAATGATCTAAAAGAGCGCTTGTTTGGCGATGAAGAGGCCGTGGGCAAGCAGGTTCTGATCAATTCCATGCCGTTCAGCGTCATCGGGGTCATGAAAGAAAAATTACAGAACAGCAGCTACAGCGGTATGGATGAAGACCTTCTGGCCATGCCGCATACAACCTTTGTGGCCATCTTTGGCGACCCCTGGCTCGACGAAATCATTTACCAGGTCGGCAACCTGGAGGAAAACGAACTGGTGGAGCGCAAAATATTCGAGGTGATGGGAGGTAAGTACAAATTCGATCCCGACGATGATCGCGCGCTGGGCATCTGGGATACGGTTGCCGGCAGCCGCGAGTTCGACAACATTATGTTAGGAATCGCCATATTCCTGGGCATTATCGGAGGCCTCACGCTGCTCATTGCCGGGGTAGGGGTAGCCAATATCATGTATGTTTCGATTAAGGAGCGCACCCGTGAGATCGGCATCAAGATGGCCGTTGGCGCCCGCAGATCATATATCCTCACTCAATTCCTGCTCGAAGCGCTGTTGATAACGTTTTTCGGAGGGGCGGGTGGAATGGCCGTCAGCTATGTCCTGACGGAAGGATTCAAGCGGGTACCGATTGAGTCGGATGTTTTGAATTTCCTCGGACGCCCGACTATCTCGTTTGAGATAGGCCTGATTGTGGTTGTCATCCTCGGTGTCATGGGGATACTTTCGGGTTTATTCCCGGCCATGAAAGCCGCTTCGGTAAACCCGGTGGAGTCGTTGAGATATGAGTAGCCGTATTTGTGCGCGGTGGACCTCATCGTCTGTTGCGATCGTGGGCGGCTCGCCAAAGGCGAGTCCACATCTGCCCCTTCACGCTGGCGCACAAAGACGCACGCCAATCACGGACTTGAAATGACGGAGTAAACAACAATGATAGACCTCAACCAGGTGACCAAAACCTACGTGACCGGCACGGTCGAATTCACAGCACTGAAGAAAATCGACCTCCAGGTAAATAAAGGTGAGCTTGTCGCCGTGGTAGGACCCTCCGGCTCCGGTAAGTCAACGCTGATGAATATCCTTGGCTGCCTTGATGTTCCCACGTCGGGTGAGTACCGGCTTGAGGGGCAGTTGGTCACCACCTTGACCTCCAACCAACTGGCTGACATCCGCAACAAGAAGATTGGCTTCGTGTTTCAGGCGTTTAATCTTCTCCCCTACGCCACCGCTTATGAAAATATCGAGATGCCGTTGCTGTTTGCTAAGACCGGCGGACGGAAAAGGCGGCAAAGAGTAACCGAGGTTCTGGCACAGGTGGGATTGGCCGACAAGGCCAACAATAAGCCGACCGAGCTGTCGGGCGGTGAGATGCAGCGCGTCGCCATTGCTCGCGCCCTGGCCAACGAGCCGGAGATAATCCTGGCCGATGAACCAACCGGCAATCTTGACAGCAAATCCGGCGAAGAGATCATCGACATCTTCCACGAACTGTGGGAGTCAGGCAAGACAGTCATCATCATCAGCCACAATGTCTCTGTCGCCAGGCGGGCCCAGCGCATCGTCAGGCTCAAAGACGGCCAGGTCGAATCCAACGGCAATCGGCTTTGATTTGAGTAGTAGGCAACGTGTCCGCTGCCCGGCGGTTCTCCGTAAGGCAGGAGTCCTGCCATTGTCAGCATACAGTGATGTAGTGATGTAGGTCGAAACCCCCGCGGTTTCGACAATTTAGTTGCGTAGGTCAGGGCTCCGTGGCCGGTGTACGTCCTCGTGCACCGGTTCCACCTGAGACGCGGCGGACGGGGAGAGGCCGTCCCACAAGTCGATTACATCCGCATTAATCATTGTAACAAAAAAAACTTAATCTACAAACACCGCGTAGCGGCGGGCTTTACGTCCGCCGTCTACAGGCGGGAGACAAGCCCCCGCTCTACGCGAGTCAAAATGGTCAACTTTTGGGACAGCCTCGGGACGTCCGCCGCGCACGAATCCTTCCTCCGCGAAGGGGGCGGCTTTGCGTTGCCATACAAAGGCGCCTTCGACGCCCTTCGCCGCCGGCGGGAGCAAACGCCGCCGCTACGTGGGGAGATCAGTTCGATGATTTGTCCTGTTTGGAATCTTCTTCGGATGGTGGCTTCAGGACTTCCTCGGGGATCTGTACCTTCGGCGTCAAGATGCCCAGCCAGCGCTGGTACCACTTCCACTTCTTTTTTTCGACCTTAAGGAACTTTTTGATGCGCTTTTCTCTCTGTGAGAAGATGACGTCATATTCCTCGATCTTAAGAAGCAAGATCTCAATAGATTCTCGTTTCTCCAACGCCTGGCGGAAGGTGTCATAGTCCTTGAAGTTGAAAAGGGTCTGCACGATAGGTTCAAAAAAGACCAGCGCCTGGGAACCGATGAAATTAAGCGGCTTGACCGACTCTAAAAACACGATCGCCGGCACCGCCATTCGCCTCTCGACAACCTTATGCGCTACCTTCTCGAGAACGGCTTCTTCCTCGGCGGGAAGTGCCTTCTGCTCGGGATCGGGAAGTTCCGTGCCGCCCTTGAAGAAACCCTTGAAGATGCTCATGCTTTACCGCTTTCAACTTGAGGATGTGACTCGGTTTTTCTGCCGATGTGGGCCTTTACGAAGCTTGTTACTTCGTCACGATTATTGTTAAACATCAGGTAGATTCCCCGGAAGTTTTCAAGCCGCGACGGGCGGACGAACGGAGAAAGGAGGATGCCGTTTTTGTCGGGATAGCAACTGCGGTAGATCGACCAGTTCTTATGCAGGGTTTGGGTGGTGGTCTTAATCGTTATCCTCTCATAAGTCAGCCGGTAGGTCGTCGGGAAGTAGAATTTGGCCAGCGAGGCCAACATCACCACCGCGGCCAGAACCCCAAACGCTCTCGACGACGTGGTGTAAAAGACAAGCGCAACAACCACGAAGATGAACAGTGTTACCAGCGCTGACACCAGCGGTTTACGTTTGACCGGGTGACAGGTCCACTCAAGAGCCGGTTCGGCATCCTCAGTCCGGCTAGGTGGAGAAGCGAGAGGTTCTTTTTCGTTGTCAGGTTTTTCCATCTACTTTTTCCCAGGGAAACGATAGCGCTCCTTCTTTACTGTCTCCATCATCTTTAGCATCTCGTCCGGTTTGAACATACCTTTTTCAATCAGCAGCCGCACCAGCGCTTCCTGGGCCAGGTTATTGGAAAGGGCCAGTTCTTCGTAGGTGACGTCCTTCTCTTTGCCGTTGATGACCATCTTGAGGGCAATTTTCTTGTCTTCCATCGCAGTGAATTCTCCTGCCAAGTTCGTATGCAATACTTTCGGGGAATATACGCAATTCGGCGGAAATGACAAACCCGTTAGGCGGGGTTTATTGGCTGCCTTCATGGGTGACGGAATCTGCAGAAGGTAAAAGAGGAACAGCCTGCTCGGACAGAATACGAAACAGCGGCATCTCGATGTTTTCCCGGTAGTCGCCAAAGGTGATTTTTCCGGAGGCTCCGTCGTAGCCCTGTACCTTTCTTAGTTGTTCGATCAGCATTTCTTTTGACGCGCCGCCGGAGCGCAGGGCACGTGTTACCAACCGAACGGCATCATAGCCAAGCGCCGCCAGCCGGTTCGGCTGACGACCAAAGCGGGCATCATAGGCGGCGGAAAAGAGCGCATATTCATCGGAGCCGGCGCCGCTCAGGAAAGGAGAAGGGAACACGGCCTCCTTGGTGGTGTTGTCTCCCAGCTTGAGGACAGTTTCGTCGCCCCAGCCGTCAGAGCCGAGATACGATCCGTTCAGGTTGTAAAACCTGATCTGCGGCAGCAGCAGCCTGATCTGGTCGGGGCTGCCGGGAAGAAAGAGGCAGTCGACCCGGGCCGGAATGCCGTCGGCATCAAGGGTGTCACCTTTTTCGTTGACAAAAAAGATAGAGTCGGGATGGCGGCCCAGGAGAATTGCCTTTACGTCCCTGATATACGGCCCAAAGTCCTTATCACGGGAGCGGTAATATTCGATGGCAACCACCGTTCCTCCAAGCTGCCGGAATCTCTCTGCGAAGGCTCTGGCCATTTGCAGATGTTCGGCGCCGGTGGAGGTGATGACCGCCGCTGAGTCGGCCTGCAGGTTGTCAACGGCATACTCAGCCATTCTAACCCCCTGAAGCTCAATGTTCGGCGATAATTGGAACGACGTTGCCGACAGCCGGGTAAGGCCGGCCTGCGTGGCTGCCGGTATAAGCAGAGGCAATGACTTGCAGCTCAACCTGGCTGCTGCCACCGCCGCCTCTTCACTGGTTAATGGGCCAACCGCCACGTCGGTCTGCAACTCCAGGAGTTCACCTATAATTCGAGCGGCATTGATCGGGTCGCCTCTGGTGTCGTACGGTGCCAGTTTAAGACTACCTGCTGCACTGTTGCGGTAGATTTCTGCCGCCACGACGGCCCCATCATAAATGTCCCGGCCAAAAGAGTGCAGCTCACCTGAAAAGGGCAGGACCATGGCGATTTCGACTTGGTCTTTGTGACGCCTTGATCGGTTGCTCGGAATGTCGGGCAGCTCAAGGCTGTCGCCGCACGAGGAGAGGAGTTCCTCAGCCAGGCTTACGTTGCCTCGGTCCACGAGAACGTCCGCAAGAAGCTCAATAAGCGAGCATCTCTTATCATCCGGCAGTGTTTCAAAGTCAACCCTGCCGAGGCCAATGGAGGAAGCGCTTTTGAATGCAGCCGCAAGCGATGTCGCCGCGAGGTCGCTCAGTCGCCGGTCGTCTGTCAGGCGGTAGGACTGAAGGTAGCTTTTTACCGCCAGGCCGACATCGCCGCGACGGTAGTAGGCGTTGCCCAAGAAAAAGTGGACGTGCGGGAGTTCTCGGGAATCAGCAAAGCGGGAAAGAAAATAAGTGAAGCCGGCGGCAGCTTCGTTGAACTCCCCTGAATAGTATTTTGCCTTTGCCCGATAAAAGATAAACTGATCGAGGTTTTCAGAATCGGGGTATCGTCCCGCCAGTTCCTCGAATAGTTTGGCGGCCTGATACGAGTTGTTCTCACGAAGTAATCGCTTCCCCTTGGCCAGCAGGGAGAGTTCTCCCGCCGGGTCGGCGGAGCTGCCTGCAAACAAAGGCTGGATGCCCACAAAGAGGGCAATAAGACCGATGATTATCCGCAGTGCCATATAGGGCAGTTACAGCGAATACTTGCCGAAATCCTCAGGATTAATCCTTTTGAGTCTCTCTCTCAGCGACTCCGGATCATTTGACATGGGAGGCATATCTGGCGATCTATCATCGGGCTTGAGATGAAACAGCTCCTCATTGACGTAGATAGTGGCTCCGGTTTTCAGCGCCAGGGCGATGGAGTCTGACGGGCGGGCGTCTATTTCGTACCGCTTGCCGTTGCTGGAGAGATACAGACGGGCATAGAATGTCTGCTCCCGCAGCTCGGTGATCTCAACTTTCTCCACCTTGGCCTCAAGGGTCGAGATCACCGCCACAAGCAGGTCATAGGTCAAGGGCCGTTTGGACTTGACGCCGGAAAGTTGCATGGCAATGCCCCATGCCTCGGCGTGGCCGATCCAGATGGGAAGCACCTTGTTCAAACCGGTCGGCGCCAGGATGACAACCGGCGAGTTGGTCGTCATGTCCAGGGCCAGGCCTTCAATTGTTACTTCGAGCATTTTCATGATACCTCGGTCTTCTTGATGACCCACAGCCTCAGTTCCGCCGTGACATCTTTGTCAATCTTAACGGGAACGGTGTAAACGCCAAGGACTTTGATTGGGTCTTCCAGCTCAATGGCGCGCTTGTCAACGATTACCCCTTCTTCCTTCATCAGTTCAGCGACATCAGCGTTTGTTACCGAACCATACAGCTTGTCTTCTTCACCAACCAACACCTCGATCGAGAGAGACAACTTCTCGATCTTGTCTTTGATGACTTCCGCTTCCCGACGCTGTTTTTTCTCACGCAGTTCCTTTTGTTTTCTTACCTCGCCGATGGCCCGCAGGTTCGCTTTGGTGGCTGGAATCGCCAGGTTGCGAGGGAAGAGGAAGTTGCGGCCAAAGCCTGATTTCACCTCGACCATTTCTCCGGCCTGTCCGACCTCCGGGACATCTTCACGCAGTATCACTTTCATGTCAAGACCTTTCTATAACATACACTTTTTTTGCTCCGTCAAAGCACCTTCTGCGCCTGAACCTTACGCCAGTCGGCAAAACTATCGGCAAAGCCTACCAGCGCCACAACAAAGAAGCCTGCCAACTGAGTCAAAAACAATAATACATAAAAGAGCACTTTCAGCAGCTTCGAGATGCGGAGCTTTTTTAAATAATACTCGATCAGGGCCAGGCCCGCAACACAATAATAAACTGCCAGAATGGCAAGGGCATTATCGGCGATCATCTGGAGCGATTCTCCCCCGAGAAGCCGTGCCAGTATGGCAATTACCAGGACAGGGGCAAAACCGAAGGGGACTTTCCAGAAAATGATCGGTACGTAGCAGCGGCGGGTGGGTTCCCTGCGGCCTACCCACAAAACAAAAGCAAGGTAGCCGATACTGAACTGCAAAAGCGCCCCCAGGATAGTCGCGGCGGGGAAAAGCCGAATCATTACGTCAAACGCCTTTTTGCTCTGGTCGAGATCGTCGCGTATCATCTCTTGGCTATAGCCCAACCCAAGCAGGAATTGCTCCGATTGCTCGATAAAGGTTTCGGAGAGTTGGGGAGCGGCCTTAAGGAATTCATTCCACAGTGGCATCGACTGCATAGCGAAAAATACGGTCACTATGGCCGCCCCTATCATGTACACCTTTCCCTGCAGATAACCGGCGCGAGTGAGTCGGCCGGTTGACGCCCCGGCAAACAGCAGCATCCCCCAGCCGGTAAGAAGTACCCAAGTATTGGACAGCCCCGAAAGAAAAGAGGCGACAATAACCGCCGTCACGGCGCCCGCCCATAACAGGTAAGTGTATCGCCGGTAAGCGAGTCGGGCTATGACATAGTACATGTATATGGTCAGGAAGTATGCCGTGGCACTCGCCAAAAGAGCTCCTGCTCCGCCCAGATACCTTCCTAAGTTCCCATACGCCGCGATTGAGTATACCAACATGGCGGCAAGGACAAAGTAAGCCCCGGCAGGCCTGCTCTCGTTTTGCCGCTGGTCAGTTACGCTATCGCTGGCTGTTCCATCAACGGAATGATTCACTTTCAAATGCCATTATTGCCATGACACGAGCGCGTTTTATGGCTTTGGTCGTTTTTCGTTGATGCCTGGCGCAGTTGCCGGTGACACGTCTGGGGATTATTTTTCCCCGTTCGTTCACAAAGCGCCGCAAAAGCCGCTCGTCTTTGAAGTCAAAGTAGGAAATGTTGTTTTCGCAAAAGTAGCAGTATTTTTTTCTTCTAAGGATAACCATAGCTTTGTCCTCTATACATTATTTTTGATTTATCATCAACGTCGCCGATTAGGCGATCGGCAAGCTCACGCCGCTAAACACGTCACGTGTCATCAAACCGGTCGACCGCCGATCACAGTTCCTCCTCTTCTTCATAACCGGTCGGCTTGCTTGCCTCAACATCGGTTTTCTCCTCAACGACTTCGGGCGGCTCTTCTTTATTGGGCCTTGACTCGCTTTCCGTCTCCGTCGGGACAGTTTCATCGTCGGTTGAGGCCGTGACTTCGGCGACAGCGCTACGCTCTTTCGGTTCCTTCTCAGCGGGAGCCTCAGCCTTCTCCGGTTCCATGAAAGCTTTGACATCTCCCTCGTACAGGATTGTCAGATGCCGCATAAAGACCTCGCCCAGCTTGAAATGCCGGTCCAAAACAAGCAGGATTCGGCTGGGACCCTCAAAGATAACGGTCGTGTAGTACCCCTGGGTCAGCTTCTTGATCGGATATGCCAGGCGGCGGGTGCCAAAGCGATCTTCATGGATAATCTTGCCGCCGTTGTCGGTAATCAGGTCTGAAACGGATTGGACCTCACGGTCAATAGTAGCGTCGTCAGTTTGCGGGTTGACAATGAAAGTAGTATCGTAGATACTCATTCAGCATTCTCCCTTCGGACGTTGGTTCACACTCAAACGGCTCAGCCGGGGAACGCGGAGTTTCCGGTTAAGCAGGGTTAACATTATATCTTGACATCACCTCCTCGAGGCGATGGTCCATAGCAAATAACGCTGTTTCCGCCGCGGTGTCAATCATTTTCTGGGCCGGCTCAATCTCCTCCTTTTCAAACCGACTGAGGACGAAATCAACCGCCTCTATATTATCGGACACCGGGCCGATTCCCAGGCGCAGGCGCGGAAAATCTTCCGTTTTTAGAAATTCAATCATCGATGCCAGCCCCTTGTGACCACCGTCGGAACCGTCTTGCCGGATTCTTATTCTTCCTAACGGCAAGTTGAAATCATCAACCACAACCAGCATTTGCGACGGCTGCAGATCAGCATCTTGTAAAAGAGCGCGGGCGGCAAGGCCGGAGTGGTTCATGTACGTCTTCGGCCAGACCAGAATAATCTGCCTTTCGCCGCGCTTATGCACCACCCAATCATACACCTCTGTCGGCGGCTGAAACGATAGTTTCAACGCTTGTCGCACCTTCTCAACAACCTCAAAACCGACGTTGTGGCGGGTGCCGGTGTAACCCTCGCCGATGTTGCCCAGGCCAACCAGGAGTGAAATTATACTCATACCTTACCAGGCCCAAAATTAAAATAGTAACATAAGTCCCCGACAAGTCAAGTGATATTCGTACCAGTCCAGGTAACATGGGTGCCGCACCCGCCGGTGGCGGGCTGTGCGATGAGTTGGCACAGGTGGAGGAGTAATTGGAATCTCATCCCTTGATTAAGACTTCCCACAGCAAAGATTAATGCGGCTGTAATCATTGTAACAAAAAAACTTAATCTACTAACACCGCGTAGCGGCGGGCTTTACGTCCGCCGTCTACGGGCGGGAGACAAGCCCCCGCTCCACGCGAGTCAAAATGGTCAACTTTTGAGACAGCCCGTCAGGGCCGGACCAGGACGGCCTCAGAAAGTACGCCAACCACAAGCGGTTAACGTATTTCCATTGCCGATTACAAAAGATAAATTATATTTGCCCTGACTGGCTAGTAGTGTAACAAGCCCATAACCTGTTTGAAAGGCGAGAGAAAAATGCCTGCTGCAAAGATCATTATTATCGGTGCCGGGGTGATGGGACAGGGCCTGGCCGAGGCGGTCTCAAGTTCCGGCAATGAAGTCATCCTCGTGGACAAGACAACCAAGCTTGCCGAACGAGGCATCAAGGGCATCGCCGAATCAATTGACCGCGAAATCCACAAGTGGGGACTGACCCAGTCGGACAAAAAAGCCATCCTGGCGCGGATTTTCCCTTCCTCCGATTTGTCGCAGGCGGAGGACGCCGAAACCGTCCTGGAAGTAATCCCCGAAGACCTGGATAAGAAACGCTCTTTGTTTGAAAAACTTGATGCCATCTGCAAACCGGACGCGGTCCTGATCACCAACTCCGGGACATTGTCCATATCGGAGATCGCGGCGGTGACGCAACGCCCGGAAAAAATCATTGGGATGCATTTCTTGAACCCGGTCACCAAGATTCCCTTGGTCGAAATCGTCAAGGGGCTCAAGACTGACGATGAGACTTTCCAAAAAGCGGTTGAATTCGCAGAACTCCTCAACAAGAAATGGATAACGGTCATTGAATATCCCGGCTACGTGACCACTCGTATCATTGTGCCGCTGCTGAACGAAGCGATGCATGTATTGATGGAAGGCGTCGCGACCGCTGACGACGTCGATGAGGCTATGAAACTCGGCTTTGGATTCAATGTCGGCCCGCTGGCGCTGGCGGACATGATGGGGTTGGATGTGGTCATGTCATGGATGGAAAACCTGATTGAGGAGCTCTCCGAGCACAAGTACAACCCATGTCCGCTCTTGCGCAAGCTGGTCCGCGCCGGACACCTGGGCGTAAAGACCGGCAAGGGCTTTTTTGAATACGATGCTGACGGGGAAAGAATATCCCCCAAATCAACAACCGAGCGATAAGAAAAGGCAGGTGGTCAAGAATGATAATACTGGTCATAAATTGCGGCTCGTCTTCAGTCAAATACCAGCTTATTGATACCGACAACGAGATTGCGCTGGCCAAAGGATCGATTTCCCGCATCGGCATGTCGGCCTCAGTTTTGACCCATAAGCCGCACGATCGTCCTGAGGTAAAGGTTTCGGGAGAGATTCTTGACCATATAGTGGCCATCGAATATGTCGTTTCGATGCTAATATCGGAGAACCACGGCGTCATAAAAGACCGCTCCGAGATTCAGGCGGTGGGACATCGCGTTGTCCACGGCGGCGAGAAGTTTGCCGATTCGGTTCTCATTGATCAGGAACTCATGCGGGAGCTTCGCAACTTGATCGAACTGGCGCCTTTGCACAATCCTCACAATATCCGCGGTATTAATGCCTGCCGTAAAACCCTCCCGGACATTCCGCAGGTGGCGGTGTTTGACACGGCCCTTCATCACAGTATGCCGCCGTATGCATACATTTACGGGATCCCCTACGTTCTGTATAAGCGGTACGGTATCCGTCGCTACGGTTTTCACGGCATGTCCCACCGCTACGTCAGTCAGAGGGCGGCCGCAATGGTGGACAGGCCAATTACCGAACTGAAAATGATTACCTGCCATCTGGGCAACGGAGCCTCGGTGACGGCCTTTGATGGCGGTGTCTCCGTTGACACCTCGATGGGCTTTACGCCTCTTGAGGGGCTTCTGATGGGCACCCGCTCTGGTGATTTAGATCCGGCCGTTATCCTGCACGTGATGGCTCGCGAGGAGTTGAGCCTGCACGAAGCCAACACGCTTCTGAACAAGCATTCGGGGTTGAGCGGCATATCGGGGGTAACATCAGACGTACGGGAGATAGTGGAAGCCGCCAACGACGGCAACAAAAACGCTAAACTGGCGCTGGACATCTACTGCTACCGGCTGAAAAAGTACATTGGCGCCTACGCGGCAGCGCTGGGCGGTTTGGACGTGCTGGTCTTCACCGCCGGAGTTGGGGAAAACTCGGCTGACGTGCGACGGCTCACTTGCGAAAAGCTGGAGTTTCTGGGTATAGTGCTGGACGAAGCCAAGAACAAAGAGTCGACAGCGACCGAGGTCGATATTTCAACCTCCGACAGCAAGGTCCGCATCCTGGTGGTGCCCACCAACGAAGAGTTGGTCATCGCCCGGGACACGCAGCGGATTGTGAAAGCGGGGCAGCCATAGAGCTATAATTATAGGGCACGATCGTAGAGATCGTGCCCTGCAATGCTATTCTCAGCTAATCACACGGTAGTGGCGCCGGGCCAGGGGGTTGTTCGAATAGGAACGAAACCAAGTAGGCTAAGTCGCCAACGTTGATGATCCCACCAGTGGCGTCAACATCAGCCTCCTCGAAGCATGGGGGTGCCGGACCAGGGGGTTGATCGAATAGGAACGAAACCAAGTAGGCTAAGTCACCAACGTTGGGGGACCCACCGCTGTAGTCAACATCGCCGCGAATACCGTCGTGGTTGCAACATTTCACGGTGACCGTCAGGGGGGTTGACCAGCCGCTCTCGTACCAGGGGTCGCGAGACTTAACTTTGATCTCGTAGGTCCCAGTATCGGCCCAGGAGTGGGAAAGCGTGCACGGTACGCCAGCGTCGTACGGCCCGACCCATCCACTAGTGTCTCCATCACCCCAATCCCAGCGGTAGCGAAGCGGATCTCCTTCGGGGTCAGATCCGCTCACGGTGTAATCGTACGTCGTGTCTTCGACGAGACTGCCCGGGCCCGATGGCTGGAGTGGATTATTCGGGAGGCTATTGACCGGGGTACCGTGGGCTATGGCCAGTTCTATCTGGTACTTATCGTCGTCGTTACCGAGCCACTGAAATCCGACAATCAGGCCTACATCGGGCACCGACCGCGCTTCACAGCTGGAGATCTTATTGATGTAGGGAGTACCCCCGGTATAACCCCCTACCAACACTTCATCACCGCCGTCATAATAGGACGTCGGAAGCCAGGCAAGATTATACTGGTTGTCCATGAAGGTATCGCCCATGTTATTCTTGTCCACTACCATCTCTGTAAAGTAAAAGTTGTGAGCACCAGCCTTGTAGACCTGGTTCAGCCAGTAGTTGGTCGCTGGGCAGCTAGGACACCAGGTGGCGGTGCCTACTTGCACCAAGACCGTGTGAGTAGAACTACCGGTTGTGGTGTTGCTGTCTACCTGGCCAGGTTCGGCAGCGGCGGCGGCATCCACGTAGTACGCATCAAAAGGATAAGCTGAACCACCGATCGTGTCGGAGTTCGCGGGGTGAGACTCGGAATTGAAAAGCGCGCCTATTACCATTATATTTTCTGGCTTGACGGCCCAATAGCCAGCCTCAGAGGCATCCCAGATATAGCTGCGATGATAGCGATTCCCATCCGGCAGGATGACAGCAGAATCAAGGGGGAAATCCAAAAACCCAAAATGATACGAGTTGCCATTGTAGTCATCCCACTTTGAGACCGGTTCTACCATATACAAGCGCACCCGGCCGGTGTAGTCGTCGGGATGAATCTTCAGCGGGGCAAAGGCGGGTGCCTTTGGACGCTCCGTTGGGCGGTCGGGAAGTGGAGTAACATCCACGCCTACCGCAAGAGCCGAAAGCAGCAGCACGGCTGCACAAATGCCGCTCACAACCCTCATGAAACTTAGGTGTCTTTTCATACTGTTCTCTCTTTCTTGTGGTTCCTAAGTGTTACTTAATGTTTCATATACAATTTAGTGGTGTTGATTAAAGCTAATAAGGTGCTGCCATACATAGAACTACCTCCGATAGATAATTGCAACCGAAACAGTAGTCCCCGAATAGTCATAACCCTCATCCGATGAATTGTTATGTGAATAAGCAACCGTCACCGTCGGCTCAAGCATGCCGCTCACTCCGAATGAAACCGGTCTCTGAAGACTTATATAACGCAGGATGAAATAATCCTGACGAACAAACCGGCGCCACTCTTCACCTCCGTAGACAGGATTAATCCATTTCTCCAGCGTTGTCAGGTAGATTTTATCCCAGTAGCCGGCACCTGTAGTAACCACCAGACGCGGTATCAGGTAGCTTTTTAGCTTCACCGTAACAGAGGACCCTTCATAAACCGACGCCCACGGCGAAAGGAACTCAGTGGAGAAGCCAAAAATGATAACTTCGTCGGGGTTGGTAAACTGACGGTACGTATAGCTGATACTCAGCCCGGTTCTTGATCCCAGCGGGCGGGAGAAGCGCGGGGAGATGTAATACAAGCGGAGGTTCCCTTCTAACATATCTGCCGGAAGCCCGTAAGGTTTATAACCGTCTGGGCCTGGCTCGTCAAGAAAGACAAAATCGATCCTGCCCAGGCCTGCCTCAACATCGACACTGTTGCTGCCAAACAAAGACAGGTTGATTCCGGCAAAAAGTTCGTACTTCTCGTGGTCGCCATCTATGTCTTCCGAATGGGGGTACCGGGTGGCCGTCAGCCTTGAGCCGGCACGCAAATTGACCGCCGGGCTAAGTCTAAAGCCAAGGGAAGCTATCCAACGAGAGTTGTTGTTGTCGGCGACCTCGCGGTCTGCCCCTTTATATTGAACGTTGTCATATGCTCCGGATAAGTACACAGAGAGATGTGACTCCTCGCTGGTAGGGATGTACGTGATCTGCCTGGAGTGGAGGAAATTGCTCAGGTCAGAGGTCTTGTTGTAGTAAGTATACGCGTCGGTAAGGTTTACTTCCATCTGAGAAATTGGGTAGAATTTGAAGGAGACCCGCGTTGTCGAATACTTATCTTTGACATCATTAGCGTCAAGGTAGAGGTTGCCTATGTGGCCACCATCGAAGCCAACCTCGAAGGCATAGTCAGCTCTGGTCGAAACCGCCAGCAGAAGCAGGCAAACCGAAACAAAGGAAAGTCCAAGCAGCATCGGCATTCGGGGTACTCTTACTACCGGCATATCCCACCCGCACAGCCGCCGCTTGAGGTGCTCTGGCCAATTCCACTGCCGGGGCCGAAATCTTCACCAGCGGCAAAGCCGCCTCGATTTTGCGACAGAGCTCTGGTGCAAAATTTCAAGTATCCAAATCTCTCTGAATTTGACAAAAACAGACTCATATCTGAGTCTGAATTACTCGTTTCGATCGCCTTAAAAATGTTTGTCGCGCCACGGAGGGTCATCAACGGTGGTTCGGGATCTGTTTCTTTACGAAAATCCGGAATCCCATCATGGTCAAGATCACGAACGTTGTCGTTCAATCCGTCACCGTCGAGGTCGACAAACCGCCTGTTCTGAGGTGGACCTGCCTTTTCTCCGGGCGGCTGTTCGGACTGGGCCACCGCACCGAGGATTAACACTAAAGCTGCGAGCGTGATTGTCAACAGTCTCACTTTTTGCTCCTTCTGTAGTACTTGAAACAATCTCCAACTGCCGCCTTCTGGCGGCCCAACTTGGGGTAGTTATTATCTAATATAAGATAAAGTCGCCCCATATACAAGACTTTTTTTTCGACAGAACCCTTCCCGGCTGTCAACTGAGCCAGGAGGACCTGAACCGGCTCTCCTGCCGCCGGCCTAAAGAAGTAGCACGATTACAGGGGTCGTGCCGTATGATACTATTCCCCGCTACTCACAAGGCGGCGGCGCCGGGCCGTCAAAGAACAGGAAGTCGACCAGATAGGTCAAGTCAGCCACGTTAATAGCGCCACTATCGTCAACGTCACCCTCTTCGGGGCAGGGCGGTGTCGGGCCGTCAAAAAACAGGACGTCAACCAGGTAGGTTAGATCGCCGACGTTAATGCCGCCATCACCATCGGTGTTTCCACGAGCGATGCAGCAGCAGGCGTCGCCGATACCGTCGCCGTTGGTATCTTCTTGCCCCGGGTTATATACGTAAACGCAGTTGTCGCAACTGTCGCCCACCGAATCTGTGTCCACATCTTCCTGATCGGGATTGTATACATAATAGCAATTATCACATTGATCACCCACTCCATCGGCGTCAGCGTCCAAAGTTTGATCAGGGTTGTAAATGAAGGGGCAGTTATCACATGAATCTCCATATCCATCTTCGTCCGTATCTTCCTGGTCGGGGTTGTGTACATACGGGCAATTGTCATTGCCATCCAAAATGCCGTCATCATCCATATCGAAATAATTCGGATGATGAACGTAGGCATACAATTTATCATCAACAATGGAATCGACTCTCACTACAACACCGGACGGGCCGGAATAGCTGTCGCTGGAGGGATAAGTGGTCGGGCTGAACTCATTCTGTCCGGGCACATCATCGGAAAACAGCGCTCCCTTTCTCGTCTCGTACGGATACCACCACTGGGCGCTGTCGGTGACGTGTCCTTCGGGATTGGCGGACGTATCCATAGCCGGATTATAACCAGCATCCATGACGGTGACAGCGTAATGCGGATATGATGGCGTGCCGTTGTTCGGCCATATCGCGTCATCTACGTGCGTAATAAGTAGTCCCCGGTCTAAAGCATCACACCCGTAGGTAAGGTTCGGCCACAGATAGCAACTGAAGTCGGAATCAAGTTTGTCAAACTTGCCTGCTGAATGTGGATTGCGATACTCGAGAAGAAAGTACTCGGCTCCGGTGGGATCCAAGTAGAGTTGGTACAGAGAGCTGTCGTTGGTTGTCTCAATATTATAAATCACGAGGTCATTGTAAGTCCCTTGCAGGATAGTCGGTTCTATCCAGCCAAGTTCCTTTTTGCTCCAGCCACAAAAATGCGAGGGCGTCTCAGAGCCGATGGCCATCAAACCGTAGCCGTAGTAGCCCATGACGCACCAGTCGACCAGGGGATGGTCATTATCATCGTTGGGAGTAGTATAGGTGGCCATATCCAGCTTGGAGTCGTAATCATACAGGTCCGGCAAGCCTGCTATACTGTGACCCAGTTCATGAACAAAGACGCGTATTTTGTTGAGGGTGTCCACCCCCAGAAAGGCTGGGGGGTAGTTCGGATCCCGCAGCGGTCGGGTCTCCGGAGAGGTATTCCACCTCTCGATATATACGCCATCGTATGGGCCAAGCCCGCCGCCGGGTGGATAGGTGAGGGCAAAAGACCAGATGTCGTTGGGATTCTGAGAATCTTCCTCGCCGTTGCCGGAACGAATAAAAACGACGGCATCGACGGTGCCGTTATTGTCACCGTCATACTGCGAGTAGTCTATGACCGGATCAAGTGCTGGAAGAATATCTTCAAAATCCCACCAGTTAAAATCTGAATACAGTCCGGCATTGTACCAGTCGATTACGTCCCCGGTGGTATTGAGTTGACCATAGGAGACTTCGCAGTAATAGTCAGCTACGGACCCTCCCGGATAGACGTCTCGCGAGTAGAACATGCTGTCAAAGGCAGCCTGCGGGTAGGTGCCGGGACGGTCGATCCATTCGACCATGATGGCCAGAAGTTTGACCGTGTCGCCGTCAAAACGGTAAGCAGCAATGGCAAGACTGTCTTCTCTTGTAAGTTGTGACCCCGGAGCCAATCCGGGCCACTTTTCAATCTCTTGCCGGGGGAGATCGTAAATCATGCTTTTAGAAAGATCAGCAGCTTGCGCCGACAGACAAATAAGCGCCGCTGCCAATAAAGTGACAGAGACACTCGTCTTGGGGTTCATTAGATTTTTCACCTCGATTTATCAATTCGCGCGCAGTACCAGTAGTCCTACGATCACAGATGACCTAAAAAAGCTGAAAACGCGGCTTTCTAACGGTCAGACCCGGCAAATCTTATCAACTCTAGCAGCTTGTTCAACTGCTATGTAAATATAACTGAAATCCCTGTTTTAGCAAGCCTGATTCCAGTTGACAAGAGGCACCACGGAGAGGTTTTGACATAAGACAACTTGCAGCGTTTCGTTGGGCCACATCCGGCAGTTGCCGGACAAGACCCAACCGAACAGTGTACTTTTGTCAAAGCCTACAGGGGTTGTGACCCACATGGACTTGACTACAACTGCCCTTGGCCCCTCCAGGCGCGAAGGCTCCATAGAGCGAAACTTTGGTACGGGGTGGCCGTCACATCAAGTGCCGCGACGGCTGCTCAGAAACCGTATATCTCCCCATACTTCGCGTTCATGTAATCAATCAGCGGCCGGTAATCCAGAGGTTTGCCGGTCACTTTCTCACACAGTTTGTTGGCGCGGTAGCGCTGGCCCTGCCGGTGTATGTTGGTACGCAGCCACTCCAGCAGATCGTGGAAGTTGCCGTTCTCGAATTGTGTTTCCATGTTTGGGATGTCCTGTTTGGCCTTGGCGAAAAACTGGGCCGAATAAAGATTCCCCAGCGTGTAAGTGGGAAAGTAGCCGAACAGCCCGGCTGACCAGTGGACGTCCTGAAGGCAGCCGTTGGCATCCTTATCGACCTCGATCCCGAAGTACTTCTTGAACCGGCTGTTCCATTCACTTGCGGCATCGGCCGGCTTGAGATCGCCGGTCAGCAGGGCGCGCTCCAGCTCGAAACGAAGCAGGATGTGCAGATTATAGGTGGCCTCATCCGCCTCCACCCGGATATACGATGGCCGAACATCGTTAATAGCGGCATAGAAATCGTCCAGGGTCACGCCCTCGAGGGATTTGCGGAACAAGCGCTGAGCCTGCGGGAAAAAGTACTTCCAGAAGGCTTTGGAGCGGCCGACCTGGTTCTCCCACATCCGCGACTGTGATTCATGAATGCCCAGCGATACCGACTCCCCCATCGGCATCCCGAAATGCTTCTTCTTATCCAGACCCATTTCATACATGCCGTGGCCGGCCTCGTGCATGGTGCCGAACAGGGCGTCATTGAGGCGCTTGGGGTTATAGCGGGTGAGGATGCGGGTATCACCCGGGCCGATGCCGGTGCAGAAGGGGTGCGTGGTGATATCAAGACGACCGGAGCTGAAATCGAACCCGATCGCCGCCGCCACCGCCTCGCCGAATATCCGCTGCCGTTCGACATCATATTCCCGCTCCACAATCGAAACATCCGGCTTTTTCGGGGCATTCTTGATTTTGTTCAGCAGGTCGACCAGTTCGCCCCTGAGATTCTCAAAGACCTTGACAATGTCATCAACGGTAGCTCCCGGCTCGTAGTCATCGAGCAGGGCGTTATACGGCTCGCCTTCGTAACCGTAGGCGTCGGCTTTCTGGCGGCAGAGTTTGAGGATTTTCTCCAGCCAGGGAAGAAACCGCTTAAAATCCGATTCACGGCGCGCGGCGGCCCATTCTTCCTGTGCTAAGGCAGTCGTTTTGGTAATTTCTTCAACCAGTTCCTTGGGAAGCTTGGTTTGTTTGTCATACAGGTAGCGCAGCTCACGGATATTGGCCGCCTCCGGGGATTCTTCGTCTTTCACCAGGTCCGACTGCTCAACCTCGGACAGCAGCTCGTTGGTTTTCGGGTCAGTGAACATCTCGTGCGTCATGCGGGCAAGCAGCCCCAGTTGATCGGCGCGGAACGGGGTACCGGCTGACGGCATGTAAGTGTGCTGATCCCAGTACAGGACGGAGGCGGTCGATCCCAGCACAGAGATTTCCTTACATCGCTTTACCAGTTTGTCGTACGTAGCTTGTGGCGTCATCTTTTCACTCCTTGGCATTGCCCGCTCAGTTGGAGACTAAGCCATTCCCTGAGCTGGCTTTATAGGTTACAAATCTTCAATTCACCGACAAAAGTATACAAATTCTTTTGGAAATGCAACCGGCTCAATAAGGCCTGGTAGTGCAGGCGATGGGCGCCAAGGCTGTGATCGCGGTCGACCTTGACTACGAGACAATCGGTACCGGCGGTGGCGGAAACATGCTTATGGTCACCACCAGTGGCACGGCGGTGAAGTATGAAGGATGAGACTCAGATGTTGGGTGGCAACCCCAAACTTGTTTGGGGTTGAATCAAAAGGCAGTAGGGCGGAAGCCCCAGTGCTTCTGCCTATTAAAGGGATGGCAGAACCGCTTTGGGTTCTGCCCTACGGTTACTTAGAATTCAAAGGTAATCAAAATATCCCGAAAGGCAACTTGCAAAGTAAGGCTAGGTAGATACATCGTTCTTCCCCTTAGCTGACTCAAGTTGTTTGAGAAAGGAAGTCTGTGGGGCCGTAACTTGATTGTTTTCAAGCGCCTGGAACACCCCATTTAGATCAGATTTACCTTCCTTATCTCTCCGCAAAGCCTTTGCTCCTCTTTCGAGGAAGTAGCTATTACCCTCAGTAGACTTATCTGGGTCGCCGTATTCAACGACAAAAAGAGGACGCCCCAGTTTCAACGCTGTCTTTCCCGCTTCAAAGGAGCCTCCTTTAAGACCGGACTCTGTTATGATCACGGCATGAACCAGGCCGCAGATTGTCAGGTTGCGCTGCATTGCCGCGTGAACTGACCAGCCAACCCGAGGGAGGAATTGTGAGACAATGAGGTGGTTATCCTCGGCAGCAACGTCCATAATCGCCCCTTTTAGCTTGAAGTGCAGGATTCCGGTCGCAAGCACAATGGTAGTGGCACCGTCGGCGCTCATGGCACCCAGGTGAGCGGCAAGGTCGATGCCGTTGGCGTAGCCGGCAACGATATTGATCCCTTCCTTGGCCAGGATTGACGACCACTGGCTGACAAGTTGGCAGCCCTCTTCGGAAGCCCTTCTTGATCCGCAGAAGGCAACGGCATTCCTATCAAGGATGTTCAAATCGCCTTTCGCAAAGAGAACCGGCGGGCCGGTGTCCCCCGACGCTTGAGCCAACCGAGCCGGGTATTCATCCGTTTCTTTTACAATGATGCGAATGCCGTGGGATTCCAGCACTTCCGATAGCTGCTCCGCTTTGTCCCGGCCCGATTTGATCGATTCAGCTACTTCCGATTTGATATTGGATATCCGCATCAACTCCGATACGGGCGAAAAGACAAAGTCTTCAACAGGGTACTGCTCAGCGGCCAGCCTTGTCAGGATTCGCCCTAGCGTCCGCGCTCCGAGTCCTTCAGCATGCATCAGTTGAAGAATGGCAGTGTCGCGGCTCATCTGTTGTCGGTGTCCCTCAGGGTTTTTACGCAGGCCAACCCGAAAACGGCGGCAGCGCCGCATGATTTGAGATACTTTGCATACGACCACATTGTTGTCCCCGACTGGTAAAGGTCATCAATGACGTAGACGGCACAGCCCTCAATGGAGCCGGAAAGTCGTATTCTGCCCTCTGATAATATCTTTTCCCATGCCGTGATTTTTCTGCCAACCATCAGCTCTTTGAAGATGGGTTTGTTTACTTCAAGCGCCGGGCGCACCAAGGGGAGTTCCTTCCTCAGAAACTGAGTTCCTTCAAGCTTCATTACAAGCAACTTGGCCAACTCTCTTGGCAAATCATAAGACTTGTCAGGCTCTGGGGGGATATAGCTCATGCAGGATTGTAGACCACCTTTCCGTCCAGGTATACGTTTGATCACCGATTCTAAATGTTGAACAATCTTCTGAACTGCTCCCTTTGAACCTTTGTACTTGGCCCGATACACCAACTCTCCGATCTCAGTGCGGGTGGCGTGCTTACGGGATTCGAAATTATAATCAAGAGCTATGCATGAGTCCAACTCGTCTGTAAAACCTTGCTCTATGTTTTTGTTCAGACCCAGTATGACTAGGCGCTCATAATCACGTATAAACCGTTTAATTCTCTCAATTTCGGCAGGAGTCAATCCTTTAAAAAAAGTAAACTTTGTCTTTCCTGACTTGGAGTCTCGCCAGCCGGTATTGGATTTTGCCATTAGGGAGGATTCCTTCTCTTCAAACAAGGCAGCGTAGTAGGGTGGTAGTAAGTTGAGCATCCACTCTCCCGATCCCTTTTCGTCGAAGCGATACCATTCAAGCTGACTACGACTGCTTGGCGGTTTTTCAACCATACCTTTGTACCTACACCAACCGAATCAATCCTAAAGACAGAAAGCCTTTTCAATCCTACTTAATTTAATAGTATGTACCCCACCCGGTCAATCACATTTGGCTGCGACATTGTCTGGACCAATAGGGATTGGCTCCGATTTTTGTCTCACGTGTGGCCAAGCGCAATTCAAAATCTAGTTTGTTTCGCTACCTCGATACGATATATTCTACATTGTGTGTAATAGGTTGATGATTTGGCTCACGTGAAGAACGAAAAAGCTGACGCCCGCCTCGGCGGGCTGGACAAAGAATTTAAGGTCTTAGACCACGGGTTTGTTCGGCTGGTCGACTATATGGGCAGTGATGCCGCTATTGTCCAGGCCGCGAGGGTCAGCTACGGCGAAGGGACCAAAAAGGTCTCCGAAGACCGGGCGCTGATCCGCTACCTCATGCGGTGCCGGCATACCTCCCCCTTTGAGATGGTGGAGTTCAAATTCCATGTCAAGCTGCCCATCTTTGTCGCCCGGCAGTGGATACGGCACCGCACAGCCAATGTCAACGAGTACTCCGGCCGCTACTCGGTCATGAAGCAGGAGTTTTACATCCCCGAGGCAAAGGACATCCGCTTCCAGTCGACCGTTAATAAACAGAGCCGCTCCGAAGAAGAGGTGCCGGACGAACTGAAGCGACACTTCATTGATTTTCTGAAAAGGACACATGCCGCCTCCTATGAAGAGTACGAGCGCTTAATCGAGGCAGGCCTGGCGCGCGAACTGGCCAGGATCGGTCTGCCCCTGTCGCTGTACACTGAGTGGTACTGGAAAATCGATCTGCATAACCTTTTTCATTTCCTGCGCCTGCGCATGGACCCCCACGCCCAGCAGGAGATTCGTCAGTACGCCAATATTATGGCGGATATGGTCAAAATCGTCTGCCCGCTGGCGTACGAGGCCTTCATGGATTACTCCTTCAACGCCCTCTCTTTTTCCGGCCCCGAACTGAAGGCGCTGAAAGCACCTTTATCCGACTTATCTTTGACAAAGGAAGATCTAGTTGCCCACGGTCTCTCCAAGCGTGAAGCAGACGAACTTCTTGAAAAGCTGGAAAAGATCAAGCGGCTGTAATATCATTTTTGGGTTGTAACAATACAAACCGTTTCTCCCGCGTAGGGGGCGGCCTTGTGTCGCCCTGTCTAATGGGTGCTCACCATCGGCGGGGACAAGCCCCGCCGCTACGCGATTAAGATATCAGTTGTCTCAACCAAAAACTTATATAACAGGAGCAGAGAGTCAAGAACTGCCGGGGTTTTAACCTGACGGGACATCTCTTTGCACGGCGGCTTTTTTGTTGTACCTTCCGTGTATGAATCAATTGCGGCTCATACTGGCATTACTCGTGTTGTCTTTCGGCGGTCCGATGGCACGGGGAGAGGGTACAAAGGAGACTGCCGTTGCCGGAGACACGCTTGTTGAAGCGGTTGAAGATTCAACCCGCTACGTAGTCTCTATCCAGCGGGTGACAGTAACGGATATGCGGATCGATGATACCCTCGTGATCTTGCTGAACTCATTCGGTAATTCGCTGGCCGGCTTCAAGTTGAAGTTCGCCGTGGAAAGCCCCTTCATTGACATTATCGAAGTGCTGCCGGGGGAAATCTACGACTCATGCAACTGGGAATTCTTTAACGCTCGACAAATCGACACCCACAACAAGGAAAACTATCCGCCGGTCATCTGGCAGGCGGTAGCTCTGGCGGACATGATGCCCGGCACTGACCGGCCGGCCTGCTTTAGCTTTGAGAGGGAGGCCTCTCTTATAAAGTTGGTAGTGTCGAGTGAGCACATCGCGCGCGTCCCCGACACCATCGCCCCGATATTCTTTTTCTGGGAGGACTGCTCCGACAATACTATTGCCGGCATCTCCGGGGATACCCTTGCCATCTCGGCCAAGGTGTTTGACTATTACAACGTCGAGTACACAGAGAAGCAGAAGCTTTTTCCAACCCGGACGGGAGCGCCAAAGCAGTGCATCGACCCCAACGCGCTAAATAAACCCCGCCGCCAGATTGAATTCCACAACGGTGGGGTGGAGTTCAAACTGGACTTGGGCGACGATATCGCTGACTCGACTGATACAACCGAGTAATTGCAGGGCAGAACCCCGCCAAAGGCGGGTTCTTCCAACTATGACAATAGCAGAAGCACAGAGGCTTCTGCCCTACTTCACCTTCTTGGCGATTATCCCACCCTTGCTGCCGACCGCGAAAAGACGGTCGCCGATAAGACACATATCCAGCACGTCAAATGATCTCGCCATCAGCTCAGCCGTCCAGGTGCGGCCGCCATCGGCGGTCCGCATAATAGTTGCGTTCGTGCCACCGATGTAACCCACTTCCTCGTTGACCATCTCAGCGGCTATGTAAATCTTGTCCGACAATTGATCAAGCTTAGTCCAGGTCCGGCCAGTGTCAGACGAAAAAGCACACATCCCATTCGGTCCGGCGAGAATGCCCGTCTTTCCAAGTATGGAGACAACCCGTGCCGCTAACCCGTCAACAGTCTTGGCCGATTTCCAGCTTTTGCCGAAGTCATCAGAAGAATGGAGGTGACCAAAGGAGAGCAGGTAGACCGGCCCGCCCCGATTGTACAAGATCTCAGCGTAGCCCAGGCCCAACGGTTTCTGTTTTTTCCAGGTAAGGCCGCCGTCGGTGGTCCTGAGGGCCAGACCTCTTAACGGAGACGCGGAATCTCTGGTCATCCCGATCACCAGGCCGGTCTGTGCGTCAAACATCTCCACGTCCATAAACCAGGGGAGAGTGTCCTTCAAAGACTTGCTTTCCCAAGTAGCACCTCCGTCAACGGTTCGATAAAGCGCTCCGCTTCGTCCGCATGAAACCCCGATTTTAGAGTCGGCAAAGCCGACATCCTCAAGGTGAATGCCGCCCGCTACCTGAACGACCTGCCAACTCTTGCCGCCATCATAGGTTCGGGCACAGTTGCCCTTGCTGGTGACGATAAAGAAGGTGTCCGGATGTACCGAACAGATACCTGTGATGTTGTCTTCAGTGGGAGAATTGACGACCTTCCAGCCCTGAGAAGCGGCTGACGAACAGAGAATCGACAGCGCCATGATAACTGTAATGAAATCTCTCATACGATTTTACATTGTCCTTAAAGTTATTGCTTTGTACCATTAACGCCGGTATAAGTTCTTAACAATCAAGTTAGATTAAAGATATGTTGAGGACGGACAAAGAGCAACCGCTGACTTTGCGATTGAGGGAACCGCACCCGTGGCACAGGATGTCTTAGTTGAACTGAACAACGTATACCTGAAATCCGACCGGGGCGGGCAGGTGTTTCGAGACCTATCCTTCACGCTGGAGGCGGGTCGTTCGGCTGTTATCACCGGCGCCGCCGGGTCGGGCAAGACCAGTCTGGCGGAGTTGCTGGTCGGCCTGCGACCGGTACAGAGCGGTTCCGTGGAGGTGATGGGGCAGACCATCAAAGCGAAAAAAGTGAGAACCATGAAGCAGGTCAGAAGAAAAATCGGCGGCGTAGGCGGGATATTCGGCCTGATGCCTTCATTAACGGTGGCTGAGAATATCACCTTCCCCCTCGTTTTAGCCGGAGAACGCCGAAGGGTGCGGCGGGAACGGCTTTTGAAAATGCTAACCGAGTTCTCCTTGCTGAAGCAGGCCGGGGAGTACCCGCCCTCCCTGACGCGAGTGGAAAACACCCTCGTGCAATTCGCCCGGGCTTCGATTGCCCACCAGCCGTTGATGCTGATCGACGAGCCGTTGGCCGGACTCGACCGAAAGACCTATCAATGGATTTTCGAGTTCCTGGTATCGGTGTCTCTGTCCGGTCGCTCGATGATAATTCTCAGCTCGGAAATCCTTTCCCGGGAGCTTCCCAACACCGACTATTACCAGATCATCGACGGAGCCCTGGTATGAGCAGGTTCGGCCACATCGTCAAGGAACTGAGCCGCAATCTCTATCGCAATCCGGGAACGGCTTTGGGCTCGTTTCTCTCTCTGACGCTGTTGTTTCTGTTGTTTGACCTGTACTGGATAGCGGCCGGCACCTCGGGACAGTTTTACACCCGACTGTTGTCCGAACTCAAAATGGAGGTTTTCATCTCCGAAGAAACGGCCGACTCGACCCTGCCGGCAATTGAGGCTGCGATAGTCGCCACGGAGGGGGTCATTGCTGTCGAGTATATATCGAGGGAGAAGGCGCGGGAGGAGCTGAATCAACTGGTCGGCGTTGACCTTTTAGTTGGATATGATACTCTAAATCCCTTACCGCGCTCCTTTGTTCTGGATTTTTCGTCAGGCTATTTGACAACCGCTGAAATGGCCGCTATTGAAAGCGAGATTGGAAAGCAACCCGGCGTGTCACAGGTTTTCTACAGTAAGCGATGGCTGCAAAAGGCAGAGTCGACCCGGAAGACCATCCTTAACTTCGGAATGGCGCTCGGGGCTTTGATTCTGTTGACGGCTTTGATAAGTACGGTGAACAGCATCCGCCTGAGTTCGCGCGCCAGGGCCGTCGGGTTTCATCAGATGCGCCTGCTGGGCGCCGGAAGGTTTTTTCTGGCCGTGCCCTTCCTCATCGAAGGCATGCTTATCGGCGGCCTATCGGCAGCGGCCGGCTGGCTGCTGATCTTTTATGCCAGGCAAAAGATAACATTTACGCAATTTGAGCTTGTGATCCCCACAATCGAGGAAATCTCAATCTTTTGCGGCGCCACGGCTCTGCTGGGAATAATCAGCGGCTACCTGGGTATCAGGAAGCTTTTGAGGTAAGAGGATGCAAAGCCGTTTAGCTATAGGCGTCTTTGTCCTATGGGCTCTCGTGCCGACGCGGGTGGCGCCGGCGGATGAAGAGGGCGACATCCTTTTTCAAAAAAAGGACCTGGACGAAATCCAAAGGGAAGTTGAACAAAGCCGCCACAAGCTTGACTCATTGAAGCAGGTGGAACTGAAGGTGCAAAAAAACGTCTCCGAGTATGACCAGAAGATTGCCTCCAACAAAAAGGTAGTCACGCGACTGAACCGGGAGTTGAAAAAGTTAAAGAAGGAGATCGCCCAGGGAGAAGGAGAGCTGGCAACCGGTCGGGAATTGCTCGACCGTGCCCGTCGCCGCTACCTGGGGAACATCAGGAAGTTTTACCTCGCCACCCACCGATCCGGGGAGGTTTTCTCGGAACAGGTCAACGACGAGCTTCAGCTCAATCGGCAGGTGGTTTATCTAACGGCGCTGGCCGGTTTTGAATCGGGAAACATTGCCCAGGCTATGGCTTATCTGTCGCAGTCAAGTGACCGACTGGTGCAACTGACCGGCGAAAAGAAAAAATTCACCGGCTTAAAGAAAAAGAAGGAAACAGCCACCTCGCTGGAGAAAACCAGAAAGCAAAAGGAACAGCGTACGCTGGAACAACTGCGACGAAAAAAGTCGGCCGAGGCTGACCGTATCCTGACTCTTCAGCAGGCGGCACAAGAAATCGAGCGCATTATTGCGCGGATAGAGCGCCAGCGCCAGGAGTCGCCGGCGGCCGTTTCGGGGCTGCCCTCCGGCCCCTCAGTCTTCGCTACCCTGCAGGGTCAATTGTTGTCACCATTCGGGGGAAAGATTGTCGTCGGCTTCGGCCATTCTCAGGATGAGATTACCAAGCTGAAGTCCTTTTCGCCCGGTATTACTATTAAAGGGAAGCTCGGGCGGAAAGTTGTGGCGGTTGCCGACGGAACCGTGGCCTATGTCGGTAGTTTGCGCGGCTACGGCAAATTCGTTATCATTAACCATGGCGACCGATACTATTCGACTTACGGCGGCCTCGGCAAAACGTCAGTTAATACAAATGAGTATCTCCTGGCCGGGACGACCCTGGGGCAGGCGGGAGAAGAGGGGCTGGTGAAATTTGAGCTGCGTCATGGACGAGAACCTCTTGACCCTGTGAAATGGATTAGAATTGATTCCTTTTGACATAAGCAAACTCCAGAGCAAGGCCTGGGCGAACCTGGCAAGGTCATACGAATCAGGCCGGGTCGCCGGAACGTACCTCTTCCACGGTCGGGAGGGAGTCGGTCGTTGGGCGCTCGCCATTTCGCTGGCGGCCCTTTTGAACTGCGAAAAGCCCAATAAGGGCGATGGCGAAAAAGCATCTTTGGCGCCCTGCGGTCGGTGCCGGGCATGCCGTAACATTTTCTCCTTGAGCTTTGAGGGATTTTACTTCGCCCTGCCGATCCCACCCCACAAGAGTTTTGACGAGGCTATCGAACTTACGACCGAAGTCCTCAGCCTGAAGAGAGCCGAGCCATTTAAGATACTGGCGCCATCCGCCAACGCCAACATACCGATTGCCGTCGCCCGCGATATAAAGAAACGGCTCTCTCGCAAAGCCTCCACCGGCATTGTCCGTCTCGTTTTGTTCTACCAGATGGAAAAGATGCTACCGGCGTCCGCTGACGCTCTGCTCAAACTCATCGAGGAACCGCCTGATAATACCGTAATCGTGTTGACCGCCAGGAGGCCGGAATCGCTGCTGCCGACGATCCAGTCCCGGGCACTCAAGGTCCGGCTGAACAGAGTCCCCGAAAACGAGATCGAGAACTATCTGACGGAGAAGTACGGACTGTCGGACAAGAAGGCAGCGCTGTCGGCGCGGCTTTGCGACGGTTCGCTCGGCAGCGCTATTGAGATGACCCAAGCCTCTAAGGAGGAAGATTCATCACAGCGGGCGGTCGGTTTTCTCCTGTTTAAGTCTCTGTTAAACGATTCGTCACCGGAGATCGTGTCCCATATAGCCGATTTTCTGGGTCCGCGAGACAAAGGACAAGCCGAGAACCTCCTGGCCTTATGGCAGTCGCTAACTCGCGATTGTGCCAATTACGCCGTTTCCGGCAACGAAGAAGAGATTATCAATGTTGACTTTCTGTCGGAAATAAAGAAACTGTCCGGCTGCTTTGCCGGCCGTCAACTTTCCTTTCGGATGGTCGATAACATCAAGATTGCGCTTGCAGACTTGCAACGCAACGTGCATATTCATGGGGCGTTAACAGCGCTGGCTCTTAGAGTTAAGGCAAACATGTCAGGCCGTGCACGGCGTTGATTGTAAGGTGGTGCTCGGCCGCCGTGGAGAGAGTTAATGGCCGAGTTATACCTGGTAGAATTCAAAGGTTTCCGTAAAGAGTACTTTTACAACGCCTTTTACCATTCGCTCGAGCTTTTCGATCATGTTGTTGTCGAGGCCGAACGGGGGGAGGATATCGGCCTTTTGACCCAGAAGGTCGATGTGGAAATGGATTTCTCACCGACCGCCAGACCAGGCTCGATTCTGCGCCCGGCCAGCAGAGACGACAAAGCCAGGGTCAAAGAGCTTCGAGAAAAGGAGAAAGAGTACAAAGACGAGGTCGTGAACCTGATTCGCAAGCACGGCTTGCCAATGAAGGTAGTTGATGTTGAATGCCAGTTCGATTGGAACAAGTTGACCGTCTACTTCACCGCCGACCATCGGGTCGATTTTCGGGAGCTGGTCAAAGACATTGCCGCCCGCTACAAGACGCGCATCGACCTGCGCCAGATCGGAGTGCGCGACGAGGCAAAACGTCTCGGCGGCCTCGGCATCTGCGGGTTGAAGCAATGCTGCAGCAGCTTTCTGAAGGACTTCGTTCCTATTTCCACCCAGCACGCCCGCGACCAGGACCTCCCGATGAATCCGGCCAAGTTATCCGGCAACTGCGGACGACTCCTGTGCTGTCTGAGGTATGAAGCCGATACCTATTCCGCTTGCCTGAAGAAGTTTCCTTCACCCGGCTCCTGGATACAAACGAAGGCGGGAGAGGGAACGATCGAACGAATAGATGTTTTCCGGGAAGAGGCCATCATCCGAGATCAAGAGAACAACATCTTCCGCAGTCGGGCCGAGGATATCCTGACTACGGGTGCCAGGGAGCGCGAGAAGGCGCTTGCTGCCGCTACTGCCGTGGCCAAACTTGATGACGGCTCTCTTGACGATGATGAAGCCAAAGAGGCCTTGAAGAAATTGGATGACACCGAAGAGGAAGACTGACGGCGGAATTGTTGGGAAGCGAAAAATGTCCAAACCTTTGTACGTCACAACGCCCATTTACTATGTAAATGATCGACCCCATATAGGGCACGCCTACACCACCATTGCAGCTGACATGATAACGCGATTTCATCGCCTGGACGGACGCGAGTGCTTTTTCCTGACCGGCACTGACGAACACGGCTCCAAAGTTGCCGAAGCGGCTGCCAAGGTCGGTCTTTCGGAAATCGAGTTCTGCGATCGGACCGTTGAGACATTCAAAACAGCCTGGAAGAACCTCTCAATCAAGAACGACTACTTTATTCGCACCACCTCCAAGCGGCACGAACGGGCGGTATTGAAGATTCTTGACGCCATGCGCCAGGCCAAAACGGATAACGGCCAGGACGTCATTTACAGCGGCTACTATGAGGGTCTGTATTGCACCGGCTGTGAAAAGTTTCTTACTGAAAAGGAACTTGTTGACGGATTATGCCCCTTTCACGACCGTTCCCCGGAAAAGGTAAAGGAAAAAAACTACTTTTTCCGCCTGACCGCTTTCCTGCCACAAATCAAAGAAAAGATTGAGTCCAACGAGTTGGTGATTCTTCCCGAAGAGCGCCGACGCGAAGTTTTAGGGCTGATTAACCAGGACTTGCCCGACTTCTCACTTTCCCGCGAAACGGTCAAGTGGGGGATTCCTCTGTCGTTTGACAAATCGCAGTCAGCCTATGTCTGGGTGGACGCGCTCAGCAACTACATCTCTGCCATTGGCTACGGTAACGATCAGGCGACCTTCGACAAGTGGTGGAACCAGGGAGAAGTGGTGCACCTGATGGCCAAGGATATTCTTAAGTTCCATTGCCTTTACTGGCCCGCTATGCTGATGGCCGCAGGAGTGAAGCTGCCTGACACTATCTTCCTGCATGGTTTCTTTACCGTTGACGGGAAGAAGATGTCAACGACCCTGGGGAACTTTATTGATCCCAACGATATGGTGGCGGAATTTGGACCCGATGCGACCCGCTATTTGTTGCTGACGCAATATCCTTTTGGCGTTGACGGCGACATCAAGGCCAAGCAGTTTGTGACGCAATATAACTCTGACCTGGCCAACGACCTGGGTAATCTCGTTTCCCGGGTGACCAAGATGATCGCCGTGAATTTCGACGGCGTCTTGCCTGAGCCGAACCGAGAGATTGAGGGGCTGCAGCAACTGATGGAACAGGCGGAGGCTTTGCCCGGAGCAGCGTATGGGTACGTGATACATTTTGAGCTGGGGCGGGCGATCTCCGAGGCGATGAATCTCGTGCGAACGACCAACAAGTTTTTCAACGACCGGGCGCCCTGGGTTCTGGCCAGGGAAGGGAAAAAGGCCGAACTGGGCGGGGTGCTGTATGCCTGTTGTGAAGTCATCCGCATCGTGTCGATCATTCTTTACCCGATCATGCCGGGCAAGATGCGCGAGATCCGGTCCGTCCTCAGTCTGGACGACAGCACTCTGACACTCGACCGAGCGCGTATCTTCTTTGACCTCAAGCCCGGCGCCAAAGTCACACTCAAAGAGGTAATCTTCCCCAGGCTAAAGGCACAACCACCGCCAGCTGCCCCTGCACCCACACAAGGCAGTGAAGAACGCGCCGAGGGCACTCTTGACATGTCCGAGTTTGCCAGAGCCGATATGCGCGTGGCCGAAGTAGTCGAAGCTGAGCGGGTCAAGGGAACCGATAAGCTATTGAAACTTCAGATCAGCCTTGGTCGGGAGAAACGTCAAATAGTTGCAGGAATTGCCGAACACTATTCTCTGGAAAAGATCACCGGCATGAAAATCATCGTGGTGACCAATCTGAAACCGGTCGTCATTCGCGGCATCCCGTCCAACGGCATGCTGCTGGCGGCAACCTCCGGTAAAAAGCTGGTTCTGCTCACACCCGATGGCGACCTTCCGGCAGGCGCCAAAGTGAGCTGATGATCGACACCCATTGCCATCTCGACTTTGACGTCTACAACAACCGCCGAGACGAGATCGTTGCCGAGGCAAACGCCGCCGGGGTGCATACGATTATAAACATTGGCGTGGATCGAAACTCATCTGTTCATTCAGTCGAGCTGGCTGACACCTATGATTCTGTCTACGCTGCCGTTGGCGTGCATCCTCACGATGCCAAAACGCTCAACAATGAAGTCGCTCAGGAAATCAAAGAGTTAGCGCACCGAGCAAAAGTCGTTGCTATCGGCGAGATCGGACTCGACTTTTACCGCGACCTGTCACCTCGCAGCGTTCAACGCAAGGCCTTCCGGTGTCAATTGGAGCTGGCCGTAGAACTGAAGCTGCCGATTGTGGTTCACACCCGTCAGTCGTTTCGGGAGACGGTGGATATTGTACGAGAACATGCGTCGGATCTGGCCGGAGGTGTGTTTCATTGTTTTCCGGGAAGTGTCGACGACGCTCTTGAGGTCATCGCGTTAGGTTTTGTGATTTCCGTCGGCGGCGTCATCACTTTCAAGGATGCTAAAATGGCCCGGGTGGCGGCCGAAGTGCCGCTGGATAAAATCATTCTGGAAACCGACGCGCCCTTTCTGACCCCCGCGCCTTACCGGGGAAAAGAGAATCGACCCGCCTATGTGAAGTTTGTCTATCAGAAGCTGGCCGAGTTGCGTGAGACCGATATAGAGGAAGTCGAGAAGATTATCGACCGCACGGTGCAAAAGCTCTTTGGGCTGGTTGAAACTTTCGGGGACTGAGCCATGTCCACCCTCCGCCCCAAGAAAAGGCTCGGTCAGCATTTCCTGAAATCGCCAGACGTCATCAAAAGGATCGTTGATTTGATAGACCCACTTGCAGACCAGACCATTGTCGAGATCGGTCCCGGACGCGGTGCGCTCACGCTTCCTTTGGTGGCCTCGGGTGCCGAGGTTGTAGCCGTCGAGTTCGACCGTGACACCGCCAGTTATCTCAGTCGGCGGTTGGCAAAACAAATCAACCTTCAGGTTGTCAATCAGGACTTCCTGAAGTTTGAACCCGACCGCATCGGACTTACGAAGTTTACCCTGGTGGGCAACCTGCCGTTTAACATCACCTCCCCTGTGATCGACTGGACAATCAACCACCGCTCAGTGATCGAAAGCGCCTGCTTCATGGTGCAAAAAGAGATGGCGGCCAGGCTGGCCGCCCGGCCAAACAGCAAAGACTGGTCTCCTCTGTCGATTTTCACCCAGCTTCATTTTGAGGTGGTTCACTGCTTTGATGTCGCCCCGGAGCATTTCCAGCCGAAGCCGAAGGTTACCTCGACCGTGATAACCCTGACGCCAAAAGAAAAAGTGCAGATCAAACACTTCGCCCAATTCGAGAAAGTTGTCCGCACCTCTTTTCGACATCGCAGGAAACTCCTCGTCAACAATCTCGTGCCTGATATAATCTCCCAGGCGCAAACGGCCCGGGAGATCCTTCACGATTTGGGGCTGCCGGAGAATTGCCGCGCCGAGCAGTTGACGACGGCTCAGTTTTTGACGTTGACGGAGCACTTGATAGTGCATAAGATATTATGAATGCACAACACACAGAGCTAGGGATTGACTGTGTAGAAGCTTACGTAGTTAGTGAACCTATACAAGGAGTGTACGTTGCCTCTTTTATCTGTAAACCTTGATATGGCTGCAGCGATGCGGGAAGTCAGTCGGCTCAATGAGCCGGACCCGGCGCAGGCGGCCGTTTTGGCTGAGCTGGCCGGCGCCGACGGAATCACCATTCAGCTCAGGCGCGACCGTAAATACATCCGCCACCGCGACCTGTATCTTTTGAAAGGCATTGTCAAAACCAAGTTGACCCTGGAAATGCCGCCGACGGACGATATCATCGAACGCGCTCTTGAGGTAAAACCCTGGATGGTGACTTTCGTGGCCGACCATGCCGACAGCAGCAGCCCTGCCTCGCCCATCGAGTTTGACTCGGCGCCGGTCGATTTCGGCGACGTCGCCTCGCGCTTTGACGGAGTGGGCATCAACGTCTGCTTCTTCGTCGACCCGGAGGTGGAGCAGCTCAAAGGAGCTGCCAAAGCCGGAGCTTCGGCGGTGCTTATCAACTGCGCCGGTTACACCGAAGCAAGAACCGTGGAAGAAGCGCAGGCGGAACTGGATCGCCTCGACCGGGCGGTGCAGGCCGCTTCCAAGACAAATCTCGCCGTTCATTGCGGCCGCGGCATCAACTACAAGAACGTCGCCCCGCTGGTCGAGCTGGGGTATATCGATGAGCTTGTGGTCGGCCATTCAATTTGTGCCAGAGCCATGCTGGTTGGGTTTGAGCGCGCCGTGCGGGAAATGATCGAGCTCGTTCGGCTCCCGCAGCGACCGGAATAGGCTGCTTGATGGACCCGGCCGATCACAACAGGGTTGAATCATTGCAAGTTAACGTCCCTGTTGATATAAAACCCGAGCGACTGGATCGCTTCCTTGCTTCTCACCCAAAAGTCGACCTCACCCGCAGCCGGCTGCAAAAGCTCATTACCGACGGCCTGGTATTGGTTGAAGGTAAAAGTGTTGCCAAGAATCATACGTTGAAGGGTGGCGAAACCATCTTTATTACCATCCCTCCTGTGCCTGAAATCGACATGGCTGCGGAGGACATACCGCTCGACATTGTTTTCGAAGATGACTACCTCGCTGTCGTCAATAAACCTGCCGGTCTGGTGACTCATCCGGGTGCGGGGAACTATTCCGGCACGCTGGTCAACGCGCTGATTTATCACTTTGAAAAGCTGGCAAAGGGATCAGGCTACGAGCGCCCCGGCATTGTCCATCGCCTCGACAAAAACACTTCCGGGCTGATTCTGGTTGCGAAAACTGATGACATCTATCTCAAGCTCCAGCAGCAGATGCAAAAGCGTGAAATCAAGCGTACCTACCTTGCGCTGATTTGCGGACATGTGCGTGAGGAAGAGGGTATCATTGATCTGCCGATCGGGAGGTCGTTGAAAGACCGCAAGAAAATGATTGTCACCAACGTCGGCAGCCGTGAGGCAAAAACCAGCTACAAGCTGAAAGACCGTTTCCGTTCGTATGACCTATTGGAGGTGCGGCTCCACACAGGGCGGACGCACCAGATACGCGTCCACTTTTCTCACCTCGGTCATCCCATTTTTGGCGATCCCGATTACGGCGGCCGCCACAAATGGCACCGAGGAATCTTCGCCCCTGAGCGTCAGCTTGCCAAGCGTCTGCTGGACGTCATTGACCGCCAGGCGCTTCACGCCCGGCGACTCGAATTCACTCACCCGGTAAATGAGCAGGCAGTCCTCCTCGAAGCCGATGTGCCACAGGATTTCAAGCAGGTGTTGGATATGTTGGACAAGGAGGGGCGGTGAGGAGACGTTTTGTCTCGTAGGTCAAAACCTCTGCGGTTTTGACACATCTAATTCGAGTAAATATACACCATATTTGGCGTACTGTCAAGGCTAAATGGAGACTAATTCAAAAGCTCCAAAATCTCTCTTGACAGGACGGTAATACAACGTATTAATTGTTGTCTGTAAACGTTGCTTATGTTTTGAAAGGTCGGTGTTGCGCCTATGAGGAAGAAGTCTGAGATTGTCACCTTTAAGGCGGACCAGTCCCTTATGGAGGCGTTCAGGGGAATAGAAAACCGTTCCCAGTTCATTCGCGAGGCGGTCTTTGCGGCGCTGGAGAATGTTTGTCCGCTCTGCAAGGGCGCCGGAATTCTGACGGTAAATCAGATGCGGCACTGGGACACGTTCGCCGAAGATCACTCCATACGCGAGTGTGGTGATTGCCATGAGGTTCATTTAGTCTGCGGCAAGCAACCAAAGAAGCGTCCTCACAGAAGAAAGCACTCTTGACAATGAATACTCGATTGACAAGACGCCGTGAAATAACAAGGATATCTGCCTTGTGAAACGCCTCTTGTGGAAGGACGTGCTGTTTATGTCAGCAACGGTGTGCCTGCTGTGCTTCAACTCTGTTTATGGAGTGGAGAAAGAGAAGGCCAGGCTTAGCCTGTTTGTCAGCATCCAGCCTCAGGCCTATTTTGTCGAGCGGGTAGGCGGAACACATGTTGAGGTCGAGGTGTTGGTCGGGCCGGGACAGTCGCCGGCAACTTTCGAATTGACACCCAAGCAAATGGCTAAGCTCACACAGGCGGACGCTTATTTTCGCATCGGCCTTCCGTTCGAGAAGCGCCTTGTCGGCAAGATTCAGGCTGCTCTTAGCGACCTGCGAGTGGTCGATACCCGCCGGGGAATCAAGCTTCGCACCATGGAGCATGAGCACCATAACGATGGCTCCGATCCCCACGTCTGGCTCGATCCAAAACTGGTCAAAGTTCAGGCAGCGACCGTGTGTGAAGAGCTATGCCGCCTTGATCCCGTGAATGCAACCGAATACAAAGAGAACCTGAAAGTTTTCAAAGCTGATCTGGATGAAGTGGACGCGAAGATAACCCAAGCGCTGGAACCGCTGAAGGGGCGAAAGTTTTATGTTTTTCATCCCTCCTATGGATACTTCGGCGACGCCTACGGCATGACACAGGTAGCCGTCGAGGTCGAAGGCAAGGAGCCGAGCGCCCGCCGGCTTGCAGCCCTGATCGATCAAGCCAAAGAGGACAGTGTCAAGGTGATCTTTGTACAGCCGCAGTTCTCAGCCAAGAGCGCTGAGGCGGTGGCTGAAGCAATCGGAGGCGTAGTTGTGCCGATCGATCCCTTGGCACGGGACTACTTGAAGAACCTCGAAGATATAGCTGAAAAGATCACGCGAGGATTGGCGAAAGAGAAGGAATAGATAGAATTGCATATGCAGCGATGTTGCCGTACAGCCGTCTGGCATGGTCTCTGTCCGGGAGGATTTGGCGGATGAAAGATGAAGCTGTCATTACCATCGAGGGGCTTACCTTCAGATATGACGGCGCGCCGGTGTTGGAAGATGTAAACCTTACAATCAATCAAAAGGAATTCGTCTGGGTGGTGGGACCAAACGGCGGCGGCAAGACCACTCTTCTGAAGCTTATGTTAGGGCTACTGAAGCCGGTGCGAGGAACGGTACGCGTGTTTGGCCGGTCGCCCGGCAAGGCGCGGCCACGTATCGGGTATATGCCCCAGTATGTCCAGCTTGATCCGCAGTTTCCGGTTGACGTCATGGATATTGTGCTGATGGGCAGACTGGGCAATGGCGTCCGGTGGGGACCTCATCGCAAACATGACAAGGAGGCTGCGGCACAAGCGCTACGTGAGGTGGGTCTATGGGAGAAGCATGGGCACTCTTTTTCAACGCTGTCGGGTGGGCAGCAGCGACGTTTGTTGATTGCGCGGGCTTTAGCCTGTGAACCCGACCTTTTGCTGCTTGACGAACCAACCGCCAACCTCGATCTCACTATGGAGAGGGAGCTGTTTGAGCTTCTACGCAAACTGAACCAGCGTCTGACGATCGTCATGGTATCCCACGACCCGGCTTTTGTCTCCCAGTTCGTTGAGCGGGTGGTCTGTGTGAATCGGAAGGTGGCCGTGCATCCGACCAGCGAAATGGAAGAGGAAATCATGAACGAGCTGTATGGCCGCCGGGTCCGGCTGGTGCGGCACGATCAGTACAACGCCAATGGGAGATGCGTGTGAATGAGTTCTTCGAGGCGGTGGTGCAACATCGCTTCATGCTCTATGCGCTACTGACGGGCATCCTTGCCAGTGTCGCCTGCGGGGTGGTCGGCACCTATGTCGTCACGCGCCGCATCACTTATCTTGCCGGAGGCATCGCTCACAGCGTGCTCGGTGGCATGGGAGTGGCGTACTACCTGGCGCAGGTGCACGATTTCAAAAGCATTCACCCCATGCATGGGGCGGTGGCTGCCGCCCTGCTTGCCGCCGTTCTCATCGGGCTGGTAAGTCTGCGTGCCAAACAAAGGGAGGACACAGTGATCGGCGCCCTGTGGGCTATCGGCATGGCCGTCGGTATCATCTTCATCTCCGCCACGCCGGGTTACAACGAGAACCTGATGAGTTATCTGTTCGGCAATATCCTTTTGGTCTCAAGCGGAGATCTATGGTTGATTGCAGGGTTAGACGTTCTGGTTGTTGCCGTGGGACTTTTGTTTTACAACCAGTTTCTGGCCGTCTGCTTTGACGAAGAATTCGCCCGGGTGCGCGGAATCAATGTGGAGTTCTATTATTTGCTGCTGCTTTGTCTCACGGCTCTTACGGTGGTGATTCTGGTGACGGTAGTGGGGATTGTGATGGTGATCGCGCTGCTGACCCTTCCGGCCGCGGTGGCGGGACATTTCTCAAAGACACTGTGGCAGACGATGCTGTGGGCAACTTTCTGCAGCATCCTTTTCACAGTCTTCGGCCTCGGTATCAGTTACAGCCCGAACCTCCCGGCCGGGGCCACTATCATAGTTGTTGCCGGCGCCACCTACCTTGTCGTGACCGTCGCGACAAGTCTTGCAAAGGTGAGACGGTCATAATTCCCTCTTTCGAAAAGCACGCGTAGAGCAGAAGTCTTCGACCCCTGGCAGAGGGGTACCCCATCCAGAAAAATTGATAAACAATACTTTCAGATATTTGTAGGGAAGGTCTCCCCGAGACCCGCCATCCGCCAAAGGTGGACAGGAGTCAGGGGCTTTCATATCACAATTAGAATGTGCTCTCGTGCGGCACCTCCCGGTATGGACAGATACCGCAATCCGCCGCTCTATCGGGAAATCGTTACGGACCTTCCAGCGTATACTCCACCGGGTAGGTTACCCAGACCTTGACGGGACGACCGTTTTGTATTCCCGGCTTGAACTTGTTCTTGTACGCCGCATCGATCGCGCTTTCGTCCAGTGAAACCGTCCCTGATGATTTAGCCACGATGGCTCTAAGTACGTTCCCTTGCTCGTCGACCAGCGCTTTTACCCAGACGGTTCCTGTGATGCCGGCCTGTTTGGCCAGGCGGGGATAGTCCGGGTTCTCCTCATGAATCATCTCGGGGTAAATCTCGACCGGAATAAACTCATCGGGAGCCGGGAGATAATCCTCAGGATCAATCTCGACCGCAATCTCGCCTCCGTCAGCGAGTTCAGTAACATCAGGGGCAACAATATCCGCCAACTCGTCGCGGGTGGCTATCACGACATCCTCGTCGATGACTTCATCATCGGCGACCGGCTTGGGGATACCAACTTTGGGCGCTGCCACCTGCGGGGCGCTCACCTTCACCTGCGGCGGCTTTTTTGCAACGCTCGGTGGCGGGCCAAGGTCAGCCACAGTCCTGATTACCACCGCCGGCACGTCGTCATAATCTTCCTCCGGCAGTGCGGATACAGCCCAGGCCACCCCCAGAATCAACAGCACAAAAGAGAGCGTTATCAGTGTTCCCAGGCTGTAGTTTTTCTGGTATTTAGCCTTCTGCTCGAAAGCGCCGTAGGGTGAGTATAGGGCGCTGGCTTGCATTACAAATCACCCCTTTCAGTGGCCTGCCGTACGGCCTCCTTAATGATCTTGTCGTCCTTTCGTTCCCAATCTCCAATCGCATAGCGATAGGAAAACTTGTCCTCTTTGGACAGCTTGTCTACTTTGACGCCAAGCTCCTTGGCCTTGAAGGCATTCCATGACCGCTCGATAAGATCGATTTCGTCTAAGATATTCACCATATCGGCATAGCAGGCGTCGCGGTGAATCAGAACCAGGGTATTCAACTTGGGGTTTTTTCTATTCTGTGTCAGCAACAGGCCCTGAAGGGTATCGGGGTTGAGCATGTAGATAACGCTGTCCGGTTTGTCCGGGTCACCTGGCAGAAACAGAGGAAGGTTTTCCGGGGTCGGGGTTTTGAGATTCCACCAGAAACGACTCTCTTCATCCACCCTGATGGTAAGAAGGTTGGATTCTTTGACCAATACGTCTTCATCCTTATCTGCGGGAGGCAGGTTTATTTCCATCGCCTGAGGCATGGAAAACACCGTCGACACCATGTAGAAAATCAGCAGCAAGAAGGCGATATCAACCATCGGGGTCATATCGATGTGAATAGAGATTCTTTGTTTTGGCCTTCGCAATCCCTTCTTCTTACCTCGTGGTCGTCGTTGTGCTACTTCAGCGCCAGCCATATCTTTTCACCTTCCTCTTCAAAACAGCAGCCTCTATACTTTATACAGACTCTTGCGAGGTTCCTTCCCAACTTTCGTCAAGCCTTTTCGCGTCCAGATCATATATGCATCGCCGGGCTATCACCATCAAGACCCCTTGACGGCAAAAGCCTCCATCTCATGATCGGTTATGATCAGGAATCGCTCCAGGTGGTTTTCCCGCATTGCCTCCATCACATCCTTCATTACTCCGAAACTTGCTCGTCTGTCCGCCTTGATAACAATAAGGGCTCTGATGTTCTTGCCCCTGGCCCTGAGTATCTCTGTCGCCACCGTATACTTATCACATGTGATGACTTTCCTCACCGTCGTCTTTACATCCACCCCGTCGATGTTGATGATCGCCTTTTCAACGAAATCGACGTAAATGGAGTCGTACTTGGTCACGGTGATGTTAATAACATCCTTGGCGGGCAATTCAATCATCGAATGCGACGACGGCAACTCGACCGCTTTGGCCTCCGGCGGCTTAAACTGGGTGGTGGCCATGTAGAAAATCAGCAGCAAAAAAGCAATGTCCACCATCGGCGTCATGTCGATTTTGATACTGACCCGGCGCTTACCTGCCATCGCTTAAATCCCCTGTTTTGCTTTGAGAATCTGCATCACTTCAAAGGTCGCTTCGTCAGTGGTGTAATTGAACGCATCTACCTTATTAACAAAAAAGTTGTAGAAAAAGATTCCAAAGATGCCGGAGAGCAAGCCGCCGGCGGTGTTGACCAGGGCTTCAGAAATACCGGTGGCCAATGCCTGCGCGTCAATCACACCCCCCTCAACGTGACCGGTCGCGGCAAAAGCGCGGATCATGCCGATAGTCGTTCCCAGCAGGCCGACCATGGTCGCGATGGAAGCAATAGTCGACAGGGCAATAAGGTTGCGCTCGAGCAATGGACCCTCCAGGGCATTGGCTTCCTCAATGGCCGTCTGAGTGAGCTCAATCTTCTTCTCGGAAGTGTATTCCGAACTGTCCTTGACCTCTCGATACCGTTCAATACCGGCCCGCAGGACGTTGGCGGTGGTGCCACGCTGCTTGTCGCAAGCCGCCAGCGCGCCGTCGAAATCGTCGCTCTGCAGCGTCATCACGACTTTCTTGAAAAAGACCTGCACCGAGCTTTTGCCTTTTGCTCCCCGATACAGGGAAAGGTAACGTTCAATGACAAACACCATCAGCATGATAAAAATCATAATCAACAGGACGACCAGCGGACCCCCCTGGTAAATCGAGTGGACAATGGGGTTCTCGGACGTGCGAAAGACCCCGTACCACAGGCCGAAGCCGATCGCAAAAGCCACAATGGCATTAAGGGTGATGAAGATCGTTTGTTTAACCACTTACAGATTCCTCCAATATATATTACTTACACAACTTAAATCTCTATTCCTTTTGCCGCCACCAGAACGAAAGCGCACAGCGACACAAAAATACCCCAGGAAAGGCTGTTTAAAAACGCTCCGATGCCAAAGCTGGCGCCGAGACTGCTGTAGAAAGCGGCAGCCTCAAAACTGTAGTCGGCCCCGATAAACGAGAATACAAACGCCACCACAAAGAGCACCACCGGAATCCAATTAAAGCGCAGGATCCTTTTGAGCTCAAGCGCCCGCTCGTCAGCACTACCCTTCATCCCATAAACACCGTAGAGTGTGTAAATCGGGAGGGCCACGCACAGGAGGGTATAAAGCATCAGGATAATGGCGATCAATACGAGGACAAACCCCGACGAAAAAACGTAGGCGCCGACACTGCCCAGCGCCAGGAAGGCGCCAAACCCGGACAGGCGCGAATACTCTCGGTATATCTTTTTCCTGGCTTTCAAGCCGTGAATGACCTCCTCTGAGGGACTACTCACTTCGATCAGGGCGGAATCGATTTCGGTCTGCTCCTCCGTTGCCGTCGGAGTTTCGGCTGGTTCATCCATCGCAGCGAGCGCTATCGTGTCGGTGTTCTCGCCGGCCGCCATAAGTGCCGAATCACCTTCTACGGCGGCAGTTGTCACGGTGCTGTCGAACGGCATTTCGCTTACCGGAGTAATAGCGACTTCTTCGACAATCTCATTGTAGGCGGAATACCAGGGAATAAAAAGAGTCGCCAGGATAACAAAGCAGGCTACTGCCAGGATCAACCGATCACTGACTGAGACCCTCTCTTCGAACAGGGTACACTCCTCACGAATGACCTCGCCGCGCGAGCGTTTGGCCACGACGGCATCGACGAGTTTCGCCTTTTCCTCGTCCGACTTGAACAAATCTTTGGGCTTTCCGGGGAATACCTCAAACCCTATATATTTGAATCGATTCGAGTCTGAAACCCTATTTCCCACGCTCTTTTTGTTTTCTTCGTCAGGCATTCACACTCCCAGAAAATAGCTGCCTATCACATCATTAGCTGCTGTTATTCTTGATTTATCAAAACTCATAGCGCGTGTCAGCTTCCCCCTTTTTACACTCGGTGTTGGAGGGCTCACACTTGAGACACTTATTGTACCAGGTATTCGCTTTCTCGAAGTCGTCTGTGGCAGATTCCTCATCACCTTTAGCCGCCGCCCGCAGGTGATAGCATTGCCCAATCCACAAAAGCAAGCTAACATCGGAGCAGGCCCCCTTGCTTGACACCAGACAGTTGTATGCCTCTTTAAGATATCGCACCGCCTTTCCATAGTTCTTGGTGCATATCCCCCCGAAGTAGGCATAACCGAGCGCTTTTTTTGCATCACAGTTACCCGGATCAAGAGCCAACACTTCTTGATAGTATTTGACCCCATTTTCACAGTCCGAAAGTTGATACAGATAGGTATTGGCCACCATCAGGAATACCCCGGTGTCGGTCGCGTGATACTCAAGGTAGGCGGTTAAGTACTTAGCCGCTTCCTCATAATAGTTTTTGTCCGGATTATCATTGCCAGTAGCCTCGCCGCCTTCATCGATGTCATCAACGTCGTCGTATTCATCCTCGCTCCCGGCCTTGTTGGCAAGATTGAGGGCGCAGTAACCGGCGTTTTTTAATATGGAAGCGCTGGATGAATCAATGCCCAGTTCAATTCTTTTGTCGTAGAATTCAATCGCCTGCCGGTAGCTTTTCATCGTGTGATAGCCGACAGCAACGTTCTGCACGATCCGTTTCTGATTGGGATTGGCCTCAAGCGACTTGAGATAGTGCGGCACGGCGGTGGCATAGTCCTTCGGCTTGCGGTAGAAGTAGCTGTCACCCAACAACCGATACAACTCCGCCTCACCGACGCTGGAATGGTTTTCATCGCCCTGCCCCTTGACCCACTCCAGATGCTTTTGCAGCATTTCGCCGCTTTTTACGTACTCTTTTATTCCCCAGAGGGCTTTGCCATAATGGAAGTAGATATCTTTGGCCTCGACCGGAATCGACAGAACGTCCCCAAAGTATTTTACCGCATCTTCAAAGCCAAACAGGTTTACATATGACATCGCCAGCTCAAAATAGACCCGCACGTTGGATGAATCCGGCTGCGCTTGGGAAAGCTCAAGGTAACGCTTGTACGACCCGATGGTCTCTTTGAAGCGGGCCACTCGTTCATTGTAGGTGGGTGTCGACAGAGCGGCCTTGAAATAAATTCCGCCGGCCCTCATCCAGGCATTGGCGTAGGTGCTGTCGCGGGAAAGAACGACATGCAGCTTTTCAATAGCACAGTTATAATCTCTCATCTCAATACAGGCTTCGGCCCAGTGGTAGTACACCTCGGTCGAACCGGTGTCCATCTCGAGAGCCTTGGCGTAATAGGTGGTCGCCAGCGAGGGGACACCCTGGTAGAAATTGGCGTCGCCAAGGTTGATCAGATACTCCGGGTTGTCCGGGTGGTCCACAAGGGCTTGACGAAAAGCGCGGTCGGCCTCCTGGTAGTTCCCTTGTTTGAGCATCACCAGTCCGTAGCCGTTCTCAAAAAGATGCTTGAGACCTTTTTTGGCTTTCTTGCGTCCCTTCTCCATGGCCGCCCGGGCGCTGTCGACCTGGTTCAGTTTCAGATAGCACAAACCCAACTGGTAAAGCGACTCATAGTGCTTGCTCTTCTTGTCCAGAGCAAACTGGAATTGCTCCTTGGCCTTGGTGAACTGCATGCGCTTGAAGAAAATCTGACCAAGAGTGTAGTAGTTCATGTAGTAGCTCTTGTCGAGCTCAATTTCATGTTCAAGCAACCGGATTGCCTGGGTGGTATCACCAGCGTTGAGCGCCTCGACAATTTCTGGTTTTACTTCCGCCGGAAAAGTAACACCGGGAACAAGAGCCAGCAGTAGACCCGCAAGACCAAACGCAAACAGCCGAGTTCTATGCCTTTTTTCCAAACCTAAACCCTTAACAGCTATGCCAAACAAAACGCTCATATTATATCTTTCTCACCTAAAGTCAAGAGTATTTCCGTGCTTTTTTTAACCCCAACTTCTTTCGCGATTGTTCCCCTCCCCCCTCGAACAGAGGTCAATCTGGACAAAAAAGTACAGCAGCACCGTCACACCTATCAAGCCCTGTGCCACCTGCGACAGCACGAGCCAAAAAGTAACCTGGATGTAAATCCCGGCGGCAAGCATGATCACGGCTGAGAGCATGTTTAACGTCCGAATTGCGCTTTCCATAGCTACAACCCTTTCAACCTTTATACTTTTTTCTGATCCAAACCTTCCAATGCGAACTCTTAATTCCGCTACTACGGCAGCTAAGTTCACACAAATACTGTGCCGAAAAGTCTATGCCAGGTTGTGTGACAGTTGTTATTGGTTGAATTGCAATGAGATAGCGGGGTAGATCAGATGTGAAGACCGAACTCGGCCATCACAGACGCAAATAATGCGCCCCGGCCAACTGAGTGTCGGCCTGCGTTATGGCGTATTCTGTTGCACCAAAAGAGGTTAGCGCTGAACGACAAAATTGTCCATAGGTAGCCAATGGTAGACAATTCGTATCTTTGGACTACCCTGGAAGATGAAACTCACCAGGCCGGAAAATCGATGGGGGCGCCCCTGGTAATCCAGAGCCGGAAAAAACCTCAAGCGCCCGCCAAGCTCATAGACAGCCTGCTGCATTTTTTCCCCTGCTTTCGTTAAGCGGCGCAGAGTGGCCCGGCCGGTAGTGTCAACCGACAGCGCCGCACTGACGGTGTCGTGATAGAAGGTATGTTTTCCGGCCAGCGTGAACTCGTCGCCGGACATTCTGACCGGCAGAGGCTTAGACATCAGGCCGACTGTGTCGGGCAGAAGCCGAATGCGAAATCTTGCCAGCGGACCGAGAGAATCAAGATCAGACCTCTGCCACACCCGGGTGGGATAATTAATTCGCGGAAAAAACGAGACCAGCACAAAACACTCCGCTGGCACCGGACTATCCTGCACTACCGCCGGAGAAAAACGAGCCCATAATATAGCCGACATGACCTGCCGGCTGAAAGCAGGATAATTGGAAGAGATTTTTTCGACGTCGGTCACCCGGCCCGACTCATCCAGACCAACTCTGGCCAGCACGTACTTAAAGACAACGGACGAATCCGTCACTTTCATGTCGCAGAAGTAACGGGGGAACTCCTCAAGCTGCGGAACACGAATATCGTTCAGGGCGAAAGTCTTAAAATACAGGTCGGCATCAACTATGGCTCCAGTGGAGTCAATTGGGAAATGGATGTTGGGCAGTCTTACTCTTGGTCGAAACTGCAAGATGACCGGCAAATGCAACGGAACTTCCTTTCCCTTAAAAGTTGCCGGCTCGAATCTAATCGACTTTATCCAGGCTTGGGCGTACACGGCAAATGCGCTGTCAGAAGACTCTTCCGCCGCGACATTTGTGACGCCACCCTCTTTATCTATGTCCAGAATTACAACCACCAACCGTTCGAAGCGGAAATACGGCAGGTTTGACTCCATAACCAGCTCCGGTTCGCCAGAGGCGGAAGGGTAAGCCGGCGCAAGCTCAAAGTGGCTCGGCCTGGCAGCCGTCTTTGTACCGATGCAAATAGATAGCGCCAATACCAACAGGAAGGGCAATATCTTTATCTGACCCATCTTCAATGCACCTTATCACTAATCATTATCATTCATCCGATTGCCGGCTATGATATGACATTTGACGTCCAAAACAAACAGAAAAGCCGGATCGGCAGCGCAGCTGCATCTATTTGCGGTGCTTTTCTAACAACGGGGTAGCCCACCGCCCCGTCAGGGCCGGGCCTTTGACCGGCAGAGTGTTTCTAAGAACGGGGTGGCCCACCGCTTGCGGTGGGTTTCTAAGAAAAAAGATATTGACACCGCAGACATAGTCCGATATTCTAACTTCATACTCAGGAGGATGTAATTGGCTTCTCGTAGCATACTGCCGACCGACAGCATAATTTGCGGGGATTGTGAACAGGTTCTGAAGGATTTCCCTGATGATTCCGTTGATCTTATCATCACATCACCACCCTATGCTGACGCCAGAAAAAAGGCATATGGTGGGATACACCCCAACGGATACGTCGACTGGTTTTTACCGAAGACCGAGCAGTTTCTTCGAATACTGCGACCTACCGGGACATTCATATTGAACATAAAGGAAAAAGTGGTTGGCGGCGAAAGACATACGTACGTTCTGGAACTAATTCTAAAGATGCGCCAACAGGGCTGGCTGTGGACTGAGGAATTTGTTTGGCACAAAAAGAACTGCTATCCGGGGAAATGGCCAAATCGGCTCAGGGATGCCTGGGAACGGTGTCTCCAGTTCAACAAGCAGAAGAAGTTCAATATGTACCAGGATAAGGTCATGGTACCGATGGGGGATTGGGCTAAATCAAGACTTAGAAACCTCAGTGATACTGACAAGAGACGAGATGAATCCAAAGTGCAAAGCGGGTTCGGGAAAAACATCTCAAATTGGCTTGCAAGAGATAAAGCCTATCCCACGAATGTTCTTCACCTGGCGACAGAATGTTCCAACAGAAATCATAGCGCTGCGTTTCCCTTATCTCTACCCGAATGGTTCATTAAATTGTTCACTGAAGAAGGTGGTGTAGTCTTGGACCCGTTTGTAGGTTCCGGCACCTCGGCAGTTGCTGCGAAGAGGCTGAAACGAAGATACATCGGTATTGACATAAACATGGGATACTGTACTGAGTCAGAGAAAGAATTGCAAAATGAAGAAGAAAAGGCAATACTTGAAAAGACATACAGTTACTGCCGGCCCTCTCCGATGTCACACCGATGACGATCGCATCAAATATAACCTACCATCGTCCTAACCCACTACCTACAAGCGACACAAATCCTCCCTGTTACAGGGCGGAGAAATTAAAGTAGCCACGCTACAAGAGTAGCCACGTTACAAAAGTAGCCCCGCTACTTGCCTAGCATTTTGCGGATGGTCTCTATCTGCCCGTGGTGGAACATGCAGTGGTAGGCGTACCCCGTTATGATACCCCCTTTGGTTTTGAAAAAGTCGCGAAGTGCCTCGGGCATCTTCACCGCCGGCTCTTCGCTGAGCTGGTCGTCAGTCATCTGTTTAAGAGCTTCGACGACAGCGTCGACGTTCTTGTTGAACTGTGCCGCCAACTCCTCTTTGGAGGGATAGTTCTCACCCGTGGCTGCCGGAAAAGTGCCGTAGTCGAAAAGCGGCTCCCACTCTTTTGGGGTCAGGGCTGCTGTCCCTGAAAGGTAGCGCGCAATGTCCACGGAGAGAACCATATGGCCGAAGATCCACCAGGCATGGTTGCGCTTTTCCGCCGGTTGAAAAAGCAGTTCCTCCTCGGTCATATCCTTGATGGCATCCCCAGCCCATGCCCTGAGCATCTCCAGGCTCATAACGCAGTGTTCAATTGCAGGTGACATGATATTGGATCCTCCTTGTTTAGTACGATTGTCCGAACCCTTTTCGAGTCGGCTCTACACTACTTTGTCATTCCCGTGAAAACGGGAATCCAGTTCAGCAGGTCACGCCGACTCGCGGCGTGACATCAAGGTGTCAAGCCTCCAAGTTGGCTTGACCTACCGTTCTGCTTGAACTTTGAAAAATACGCATCAATTTCTGGTCTTAGTTCGATACCTGCTCTTTCAAAACAATTCAATAACTCGGAATAGGCACCATCTTTCCCAAGAAAGTCCCAAAATTCTTCCGCAACTTTTAGTTCGTTATCCAAATCTAACATACCTTTCAGTGTCCATCTTTCATAAGGCTTTGGTTCATATGGATTGTAAGGAATGGCAATATATGAATTTACCTTTGCACTTGGATCCTTCGCTAGAAAGATTGCAATCCATTCTAATAATGTCCTTTTAAAATCCTTAAAATTGCTGATATTTGGCTTAGCCGTTTTTAAATCAAACAAATGGGCTGTTCCATCCGAACTTTTAACGAACAGATCAACTTTTACAGTTCTCAACTTGTTCATTGTACCTTTGTTGCTAACTTTTCTTATTCGTTCAATTTCTTCTTCTTTGTTTGGATCTTTTCCCATTGTGAGTTCATTCATTATACGTTGAATCTCAGATTGGGCTTGTTCACTGATAGTATCACCAACCACATATTGTTTTTTTGCAGATTCAAAGTTCAAACTTGCCAAAGTTACAGCCACAGGCTCAAAAATTGACGTACCAAATGTAGTATTCAAAGAATGTATAAAAGAGAATAAGGCCATTCTATCACGGCCTAATAATCGATAATGAAAAGGCATATTGCTCGTTTCTGGGTTGTATTTTTGAAACTTCTTCCTAAGACTATCTTTGATAGTATTCTCAATTCTCCTTATTTGTTCTTTGGTGAGTGGCACTTATTCTTCCTTTAAATGAAATATTATTTCAGAATAGGCGTTAGATCTATCTTTTTCCACTCTATTTAGCACGGGGCGTTTAAACTGATTGACAATTTTCATTTTAACTAACTGGGTAATATCGGGATAAAGATTAAATTTGTCATTGGCCACTAAGAAGACATCATAATCTTTTTGAAGATACTTTTTACTATTCTTTAGAACTTCTGCTATTCCTCTGATATAAGAATCCCTTGCTTCTTTACCCTGACCGTTAGAGAGAGGACCAATTTCTAATTCGTCTTTTCTATCAAAGCTAAATATTTCATATGAATACGCATGCTGTTCGTGATAATCGATAAGGCCTACGTAAGGGGGACTTGAAAAAATGCCTTTAATCTTTTGTCTCAATAATAATTCTGCAAACTCTGAATTTTTGATCTTTACTTCTTCATAGATATCAATCGTTCTGCTATCTCCAGTCAGACAGATCTGGAATGTTTCGGTTCTTAATTTATCGAATTCTTTAAGACGGTTCAAAGTATCTATCGTGTACCGCTGCCACCATCCCTTGATGGAAAATATAGGTTTACACATTTTACCGTGTTTCTTACAGTAATATGTCGTTGTGACAGGTTCTTTTAAGCTTGCTAAATCGGCATGAGTGGTTGCTCTACAAGAACGAACAGTTCTGCTCAAGATTATTGCTAATACTTTCTTAACATCCTTATTGTCAATTTTTTTCAATTCATTGAATACAAAATCGATTTCTTCTCTTACTGGAAATAAAAACCACGTGTCTAAGAAAGTATTATTCTTGTCCTGTCTAATTTTAATTTTATATTTTGCCACTAAGTCATAGTAATTAGTTAAAAACTCTTGTTCCTTTTCTTTTGAATATTCTGTCTCATTAATTTGTCTTTTACTTACTTTTCTCTTATACTCTGGCGATGGGAAATACTTGAGATTGAATTTTGCAAGTTCGGAAAGTAAATGTTCTTCAAAGGCAATATTGTTTTTTGTTTTCTGAAAATCTTCCAGGCTTATTGTTATTCTGTGGATAGCTTCCCTAAGCTGTGGGATATTATGTTTTTCAACTTTAGCATTGCTAATCATTGAATTGAAAGCAGAAATATCAATCCCAATCGCATGCATCCCTAATTCATTTGATTGGACTAATGTTGTCCCACTACCACAAAATGGATCTAGAACAATATTACCTTTACGAAAATATGTTTGCTGTTTGAATTCGTCAGTATGCGAATCAAGGAAATATTCTACTAATTGAGGAATAAACTTCCCTTTGTACGGATGTAACCTATGAACGTGTTTTGTCCTTTCCGATTCTTTGTACTCGACAAAAGACAGATGCCAATTAAGATCATCGCCTAATTTCTCTTTCCATTGTTGTTCTTTATTATTATTATAAGAGTTGTAATAATCTTTTAGTTCTTCGATGTTAATTAATGGATTACCATTACTTCCATATTTTGTTACTCTTGCATACTGGATCAAGTATGAAATATTTGAAGTTGTCACTTTGCGATTCAAATATTGCGAAGCCCAATTAGCCGCTTCTTTTAAGTTAATAAACTTTTTCTTATCTTCTCCGAATAATGTTCGTTGATTCATGCTTGTCAGACTCCGTGTTCAGTTTCCTTGTATACAATTCTACATGAACTACTCTCCATTTAGCAAGCGGTTTCTAAGAATTCAGTAGGTCACGCCGACTCGCGGCATGACATTAGGTTGTCAAGCCCCAAGTTGGCTTGACCTACCGGTCTACATTTCCTTATGCACCACCATCGCCGAGGCCTGGGCTGTGGGGAAAATGATCATTTCGGCTATTTGCACGTGTTCAGGGCGGTCGGCGATCCAGACGATGGCGTCGGCGATGTCGTCTCCAGTCAATGGGGTATATCCCCTGTACACGCTTTTGGCCTTTTCTTTGTCGCCATAGAAGCGCACTTGCGAAAACTCCGTCTCGACCAGGCCGGGATCGACGGTCGAGACCCGTATCGGGGTGTCAACCAGGTCGATCCGCATCCCCTTGCTCAGCGCGTCGACGGCGTGCTTGGTGGCGCAGTAGACATTGCCGCCGGGATAGACCTCATGTCCCGCAATCGAGCCAATATTGATAATGTGCCCCCGTCCGCGCGCGACCATACCCGGAATAACCGCCCGGCTGACGTAGAGCAGCCCCTTGACGTTGGTGTCGATCATCTCTTCCCAGCCGTCGATATTACCTTCGTGCAGCTTCTCTAAACCTCGTGACAGTCCGGCATTGTTGACCAGAATGTCGATCGCCTCCCAGTCAGACGGCAGGCCATAAATGGCTTTTTCGACTGTTTCTCTGTCTCGGACATCGAGCTGTATCAGGTGAGTCTCCACAGACAGCTCAGCCGCCAGTTTCTCAAGCCTCTCAATCCGCCGGGCGGCAAGGATCAGTCTGATGCCTCGCTCGGCGAATTTGCTGGCGCAGGCGGCGCCAATTCCTGACGAAGCGCCCGTGATCAGCGCTATCTTCTTATCCAGATTGGACATTCTGTACTCCTCGTTTTTCAGCCCCGAATGTAACCCATTTGCTCCGGCCAGTCAATTGGTCGAAGTGGCACGCCGGGTATCCGGATCCCTGCTTATCTGGAGAACCTGTGGGGGGCAGATGTCCTCATCATGCCCCGTATTCGTAACGCGGCGCATGAGGGACATACACCGCGCACATAAAAGTGGATTCCTGCACATCTTGTATAGGATTGTGACAATACTATTATTGACTTCGTCGGCGGGGAAGCCGGCAGGGGGAATAATTACGCTGCTAACATTAAGTTCCACAACGTCTTAACTCCCCGCCTTTTCTTCCCTCCCGCAGATACTGACGGGCATACAATGTGCGATCTCAACAACCGGAGAAATAGGCTAAACTCTTTCCGACCTCTGCCCGATAGAACGGTCATGGCTCGATGCCTCTATCCTTCGGGTAGGCGGAAAGACTACTGGGAAGGATAAGGCAATGGCTACCGGTAAGAAGAGACGTAGAAGGATTGGACTACCGAAGAAAACCTACTGGCACCTTTATAGTTTGCAGAACCTGCAGTCGGAAAAGCTGACCATAGTGGTAAACAAGATCCTGAACCGAGAGTATATCCTGATCAAGTAATTTGGATGTTTTTCTTGACAGTAAAGATTTGAGGCTATATCTTCGCGGCTTATTCTCGGTTAGGCAGCGATAATCGCTGCTTTTTGTGCACTTAGACGTAGTTTGTGGGATGTTAATTGATGTGGAAAAATAAGATCACCTTGATGCTGATTCCCGGAGCGACGGGGATTCTGAAACAGTTGAGAATACCTGTCGCCGCCATCTACCTGGGTATTGGTATCGTTGTCTCTCTGATGTTCTCTAACTTTTTCTTTTCGGCCCAATTCTTCACCGACAAAGTTGCCGACAAGGAGCTTCAACAGCTTCGCGCCGAAAACCTCCAGTTGAACGACCGCTATGAGCAGATGCGCTGGTACCTGGCGGAAGTAGAAGATCGCTACAGTCAGCTGGTCAAAAAAGAAATCCACCTCCGTTCCATATTTGACCTTCCGGAAATCGAGCCGCAACAACGGCAGCTTGGTGTTGGCGGCCCTGTTCCCTCGATCGTAGCGTCAATGTCGGAAACGGAGGCTACGGCGGTGGCAACTGAAATCGAAGTTGATCGGCTGCTGAAGCTCTCTGAGTTTGAGCTTGAGAAATATGCGGAAGTCGAGGCTTCTCTTATCGACCTGAAAGACCGCCTCGACCATACGCCGTCGATCTGGCCTACCAAAGGCTGGATTTCTCGCGGCTATGGGAGGAAGTATGATCCCTTCACCGGCTATAAGCAGATGCACCACGGTCTCGACATCGCTAACCACCGCGGCACGCCAATCATCGCCACCGCCGACGGGCGCGTCGCTAGTGTCGGCCGAAACAGCGGGTTGGGGAGAATGGTTGTGCTCAATCACGGCTATGGTTTCCGCACCCGGTACGCCCATCTGTCTGAAATAAATGTCAAGCGGGGACAAGCCGTTAAGCGGGGAGACGTTATCGGACTGATGGGGTCAACCGGTTACTCCACCGGCCCGCACTTGCATTACGAGGTCATCCGAAACGGCAAGACCCTTAATCCCCTCAAGTACATCCTCAACGATATGTAACGCGATCCCTCAGGATCATCTGACACCAAGCTTGCAGGTCGAGTTCCTCAGCCTCTGGCGGACGCCTAATGCGGGGAGAAACCCGACATTCGCTGCTGATGCGTGTCGATTCCATCTCAACCCCTTAAGCGCGGCTCAGCCGGTCAAACAGCCGAGCGAAGTTTTCAGCCAGATTCTCCGATGAGAATCCCTTCGCATAATCGGGAATGGGCGCGATGTCAAGAGCGTTGGTTTCAAAGAGCGTGATCTGTTGGCACAAAAAGTCGGCTGCGCTGGAGATGTTGTCATCGGAGAAGCAGAAACCGTTGCCGGATTGTTCGATCAGTTTTTCAACTTCACTCCCCGGCGGCACTGCGGCTAAAATCGGCCGACCCGAGGCTAAAAGGGTATATATCCGCCCGGGAGTAACGCCCATTTGCTTCGGTGACGGCAGCCCGAGGTAAAACAGCGAGGCCTGCGACATGATGCGTATGGTGTCATCTCTCTTTTGAAACAGACGAAGGTCGCATCGATCCTTAAGACCATACTCTTCAAGCTGGGCCTTCAGCCATTCAATATCGACCCTGCCCACCTGGAGCAGCTTGATCCTGTTGAATAGATTTGGCTTTGTCTCACGAACAGCCGCCAGCACTTTCAACAGGGGTTGAATCGGACAGATCTCATTCAGCGTCCCGAGTAGACCGATAACGTAGTGTTCGCTGCTTTTCGGCGTTTGCCACAGCCTAGCCAGATCACTGTCATAGCCGTTCTGGATGACTTCGTCGGCTTCGACATAGCTGCCAACCGAAGCGTTCAGTGCCGTCACTGCTGTGGCCTGCTGTCTGATGCTCTTGAGCAGGCTCAAGGCTTTTTCAGTCCGTCTCAGATTTCTAAATACGTCTTCCGGCTTGTGAACCTCCCAGAAGTTCCTGAAATCGGCAATCCATGGTTTGTTTAATTCTGTAGCTAATTGTTTGGCCACCAGGTGGCTTGAGAGTGGAGGAGATGTTGAAATAATAACATCATAGCAATTGTTGGAAGCAACCACCCGCCCCAGTTGAATAGCCGGCTTTACCCAACCTACCTTAGGATCGGGGAAAAACCTTTCAGATACTCTTTTACTGCGGCTAATGACGGCATCGCTCACCTTCCTGAAACCAAGCAGATATATCAGCCGTTGGGGGTCATATGATCCGGCGCGGTAAATGTGGCTGGTATCCAAACCATCCAGCAGTTCTGGTTCATATACTCGATAGACAACCGGCTTAACAGTGAGAACATGGCATTCCCAACCGGATTCTGCGAGGTGTTTATATAGCGCCAGCGGCCGCCCTACCCCTGCTCCCCCGAGAGGTGGAAAGTAGTAACAGACCAGCAGGGTCTTGCGGCCTTTCAATGGCGTTTCCCTCCTGCAATGCGTTCCATAATGGCCAACTCCTCGGCGACGTTCTCTTCAAACACTGCTTCCTGTTTTACCCGCACCAGATTCTTTTTGCGCATCTGCTGGTGCGGATCCTGCTCTTGAAGCAACCTGATCATCAAGGCCTTCAGGCCTTCGTGATCATGCTGCCTGAAAAGATACCCGCTCTGGGGGCTTAGCCATTCTCTCACCCCCGGTATATCCGCGGCAATGGGCAAAAGGCCAAGCGCCATGGCCTCAATCAACGACGCCGGCGATGAGTCCGTGGTCGAGGCGGAAAGGTACACGTCATGATCGGCCATAAAGGGCAGGAATGCCTCTCGAGGCATTTTATCATAGAACTGCAGCCCCCTTGAGGTCAGGACCTGGGCTTGCCGGCGAAAATCCCCGGCCAGGCTGCCAAAATTGGTGAAGGTCATCTCTATCCTGCCTTCACGTACAAGAGGTGCCAGTGCCTGAACAATAAACAGATTGTTGTACAGTTTTTCCTGCGTGCGGGGGACTATGATTCTCAGCGGATTTTGGAAGGTGTAGCTTTGTTTGTGATGGGAAAGATATCTTTTTTCAATCCCCCAAGGGATAACCCTCTTGGATTGAAGAGGTGCCAGTTCTTCTGCAGCCGAAACGAGATACTGAGAATCGCCTAAGACACAGTCGGCAGCTTTCAGCGCCAGAGTGGGCTTCATCTTGTGAAGAAACGACTTCTTGGGAGCCAGCAGAATATCGCCACCCCGCAGGTTCAGTACGACTGGTGTTCTCTTGCCGATGTTGGCCAGAGCTGCTGAAAAGCCGTACCCCGAGGCATGATGGGGGTTGACAATATCCGGTCGAAAGCGATCTATGAGTCGACGGATTTCCACCGCCGCTAACACATAATGAAAGACACGATGAGGCCCTTTAGGTTTGAGGTGGAAGTGGTGCAAGTGTCCCCGCTCCAAGGAAGCGACCAGTACGCGGCATCCTTGCCGGCGCAGTTCGGCGGTGAAGCGCTCGGTATGAAACGAATTGCTATTAGCCAATAGGAGAATTTTCAGCGCTTGTTTCAAAGAAACCTTCCTAACCCTCTTTTCATCACGTAGCAACAGTAGTGAACCGGATTGCCTCCCCATCGCTTCTTGTAGTACGCCAGCCCTTCGGCCTCCGCGGGGGTGGCGCCCAGGTTGAGCTTGGTGACCCCCTGCCGGGCCATCCGGCGGCACATCATGAACCGGATATACTGGTTTGGCTTAAGAAACGAAAACGCCTTGTCAAAATAAATCTGCCAGCCCTGCAGGGTGGCATTTTCGATGAAGTAAATATGCGAACAGGCCGGGCAACCATCATGCTCACACCAAACCCACCGTACTCGGTCGTCCTCACGAGCCAGTTCTGCCAAAGCCTTGAAAAACTCCGGACTATATTTTGGTGTCCGTCCGTGCCGTTTCTCCGTCAATCTCATCAGGTCAAGGAAGTGCCTGTGGTGCTGATCCCAGTCGAACGTTACTACCTTAATACCCTCACGGACCGCTCTTCGAATTTGGGACTGCAGTTTCTTATCCGGCGGCAGCCAGTCCGGACCTGAAATGTCCACCAGTGTGGTGGTACGTGTCTGAATGTTGAACCTCGAATCAGCCGGCAAAGATTCATAGAAATCATAAATGAACAGTTTGACATAGCGCCGGGCGGCCAGCGCATCAAGCACCATCCGGGCGATGTCTTCTCTATCGACAGTGATATCGGGGTTATAGAAGAGCCGGGCGTAGCACCCAGCAGGCATGGCATAAAACCGTTTAAGCGGCCTAATGCCAAACTCGACACCGGGAAGGACGGCCATTATCCGGTTGCCTTGTTCCACCAGCCAATAGACCGGTTTCCCGCCAAGAGTGCACCATAGATTGGCGAACCCGGGCGAGCCGAAGAATGAGTCCCCGATCAAGGGAGCGACGTCATTCCATGAAATGCGTGAGAGGGGTTGGCATGACACTTTCATTCTTCACGCACCAAGAGGACTTTGCCTCTGCCCACATTGCCGTCCTTGTCGGTGAGGATGTACACGTAGACACCGGAAGCAACTTGTTGCCCTTTCTGGTTGCGGCCGTCCCAGGGCGTGTTGACGGGAAACTGGGCTACCAACTCGCCGGCAACGGTAAAAAGACGCACCGTGCCCTTTTTGGCAAAATTGAACCTCAGCCGGTCGCTTTCGGAGCGGACGACAAACGGATTTGGGTAAGCGACTACATCCTCGATTTGGGAAGTGAAACGACTTACCCCCGATCGCAAGATGGATATGCCGGCCGGGGTGGCCACGTACAAATCGCCGGTGATCGGGTCCAGGGTCAAGTTGGCAATGTCGTCAGATACAAGATCGCTGTTGTGAGTCGTGTACACTGTAAACGCGCCGGTGGCGCCATCAGCCCGAGCCAGGCCGTTTTTCGAGCCGATCCACAGGTTCCCACGGCCGTCAAAGGCAAGGGCGGTAATGTCCGGACCGATCCCCGGTGGCGGGGTGACGTCCGCAAACCGGTCCAGGTCCCACCGGGAGAGACCAAAGTTAGTGCCGACCCACAGGTTTCCCTCGGGGGAGAACTTGACCACTCGAATGTTATTTGAAATCAAACCGGAGTCCACGGTGTAATGCCGGCAGTCTCGCCCAGCGGCGTCAAAGGGATCATCGCCGAGATAACACACGTATACGCCCCCCCCTATAGTGCCGACGGCGAGCCAGCCCTGGTGACAATCTATCGAGTTGACAAGCTCACTGGTAATACCGTCATCCACGCCAAGCGAGTCCCAGCCGGAGAGGCTGTGGAGGTTATCCAGGTCCCCAATGGCTATCGGATACCCGTTTATGGCTCGGTAGCAGGCGGCATAAATGTATCTCCCGTCGGTTGCCAGCCCGCGAACCACCACATACCCCGGGGCGGAGTCAATACCCCGCAGAGTGGAATTGGTTTCGTCGTAGTTAACAGCGGTATCCTCCTCAATGACCCACACCCCGCTTCCCCAGGTGGCAACCCAGGCGTTGCCCGAACAATCCAGGACCACTTCCATTGTTGAAGAGTGGACATCATGCCCTATCCAGGTCTCACCGACGTATTGCGCGGCTTTTTGCCAGGTAAAACCTGCCGTAATCACCCCTTCGGTATTCACCGTTAGGCCCGACACGTTGTTTCCGGGCGGGCCGGTGTACGGATATTCCACAACAACACCGGCCGAATCTCGATCGTGAAATATCCCGTCACCGCCAAAACCAACCCAGCGGAATATGCCGTTGTTGGCACCGGTAATTGGGGACGACGGCAACCCCTGATTCAGGAAAAAGCGGAACGTGGAGTCCTTCATCGCCCCGGCCCCATAGCTGTAGTAAAAAAACAGGGAATCATTCTCAATCTTCAGGTCGGTAAACAAGGTTTTCAGCCCGTGCGCAGTCCTGGTAAAGGTGGTGCCGCCGGCAGAGCGGTCGAGGCGAAACATCCCTTTCGCGGTGGCAAGGTACAAGGCCTGTTCAAACCAGACGACCCTTCGTATATCCTCGGTACCCAGTTCGGGGTAATTATCAATGCCGAACACCGTCCAGGCAGCCGGTGACTTCAACCGTGCGGGATTTGTTTTCTCCGCCACCGCCAGCCCGGAGGAGGTGGCTATCCAGATGGTGTCACCCACCAGCAGGATGTCGTTCACGATCGGATTGGGGTTGAGGTTGCCGAACTGATGGTAACTATCCTGGATCTGGCCGTCGTCGATTGTCTTGGAGAACAGCACCAAACCGATTTCAGCGCCGACCCAAAGGTTGTCTCCATCGTCAATCACGCAACGCAGCGGTAGCAGGCTGTTGTCCTTCTCAAATAGAAACTGCTTCGAGTCTCCTTCGGTGAATTTTATCAGCCGCCCAAAACCGGTCACCCATTTCTGCCCGTCGGCATCTTCGATGATGTCGGTGATATCGGTCGTTCCCAGGCCGTCGAGGTTATCAAACTTCCTGCCCGGACTATCGACGTCGGTGATGGCCAAAATCCCCCCGGAGGTAGCCACCCAGAGCGTGTCATTTATGAAACGCATCCGCCGCACATCTTTGAACGAGGTGATCGTCTCCCACTCTGCCTCAGCAGCGCCGGGGAGACCCGACAGGGCAATCAGGGATGCCGTGAGACAAAAAAGGAAGCAGCTTTTGAGGTCAGAACTCTTTTGCCGATCCATGACAAAAACAATATACCGATTATCAAAACCGTTATCAAGAACGACCAGCGCCCAACCACGTCTCCCACTTTAGTGTAAGCGGAATATCCGTCGAGCCGGCTGACTTTACCTCGCAAGGCGGCTACTTCGTACACCTCCAGTTGCTCTCTGATACGTCCGTAGTCGTCGACAATGTAGGTCAGGCCGCTGTTGGCAACGCGGGCAGACCAGCAGCGGTTTTCAACGGCCCGGGTGATAAATATCCGCGAATGCATGTGGATACCGACCGAACTCCCGAACCAGGTGTCGTTGGTAATGCCCACGATGAAATCGGCGCCATCCCGGATCATTTGCCGCACGTACTCGGGAAAAGTCGTTTCAAAACAAATCAGGACGCCGTAGCTGGCCTCAGGAAGGTGAAGCAGGAAGGCGGAGTCACCCGGATAGAAATCAGACCACCACTGAACAGAGTAGCGGTCGATAAAGGTCAGGTACTTTCTCAAGAACTTCTTCTGTAGAAAAGGCAGGTAATCCTGGTAGGGAACGTGCTCGGAAAACGGCACCAGCTTGACCTTGTCGTAGCGCCGCTCAATCGTCCCGGACGGACTGACCTGATAGCAGGAATTGTAGTAGCGTGGTTCTCCGTTAACATACTCTGCTCCCAGAGCGCCGACCAGATGATACCCCTCCGACTTCCTCACGATGTCACTCACCCGCGCCTGGCCGGGCTGGCTGTGGGAGAGGTAGCAGGGAGCCGAGGTTTCCGGCCAGATATACAGCTTGACGGAACTGTCGGCCACCGACTGCGTCAGTGAATCGTACAATCGAAAGCTGTGCTCTTCATTCCCCTTGGCCCATTTCACTTCGAGCGGAACCGATCCCTGGAGAAGGGCGACATCCAGCGTCCCCTCTATGGGGAAGCGCGGCATTTCAATCCACCCATAGGCGATCAAGCCGACGACTATGGCAACTGACGCCAGACCAGAGGTAAAACGCCTTTCCAGTGACAGCGACCTGCGGAAGATTTGCCAGATCAGGACATTCACGATCACAATCAAAAAGGAGAGACCGTGCACAGAAATTACCGAGACGATCTGTAGGATGTACAGGTAATACGCCTGCGAGTAGCCCAGATCAGACCAGGGGAAGGCAAACTCGGAAAGCGTCCGAAAGTATTCCATCCCGACCCACAAAAACGGAAGCGAAACAAAGGCGAGAAGGGGCTTTATACGGAATAGACGGTGAAATGTCATCAGTATGACGGTATAGTAAAAGGCTACAATAACCACCGCCGTGACCATTCCCGGCGGTGTGACGAGCGCTATCCAGTAAAGGGAAAAGAGGTTAAAAAAGAAGGCAAAGAAGTAGGCAGCCTTAAACGCCTGCCGCCCCCTCAGCGAGGTGATAATCATTAACGGTCTGACTAGTGCAAACCAGGCCAGAAAGCCGAAGTATTCGGGGTAAAAGGCAAGCGACAGCAGAAACGACCAGATTGTCAGCTCCAGCCGTCGCTTGCGTATGCCGACGTCGGCTGGAAGAAAAAAGCGGCCGATTCTGGTGAGAATGCCTTTCAGAGAATTAACCTCGTCTCTTTCCTTAAACGGTTCGGACTATTTTGCCTTAAAAGCTAAGAAATACTTCCTATTTTACAAGCTTTTCCGAGTTGATAGAGAAGCCTTACAGCGGGAAATTTAACCTACCTGAAAAAGATAGGGAGGAGGCAGGCATCAAATCGACACTATCCGGACAGTCGATACCCCGTGCGGCGGCGGTACTTTCCGTTGACACGGTCCATCATTTTTTCTGCCACGAATTCCCGCCGCACGGTGCAAAAATCATCATGGTGCCGCAAAATGATTTTGTTGATCTCATCTTCGCTGTACAGACGATTCGGTTCAAATTGAGCCAGGATGTATTCAAGCAGAAACTTGCGCTTGCTTCGCTGTGCCGGCAGCTTTTCAATATGTTCGTCCTTGACAAAGTTGGCGACCACTTTCTGTTTTGTCGATGCCGTCGACCTTTTGTTCGAGTGTCGCTCCAGCCATTCGTAGACGGACTTCTCCGGTATTCGCCAGTCCTTGCCGATTTTGTAGGCGCTGATTTCACCGGCCTGCACTTTCCGGGTAATAACCTGAACATTCATCTTGAGCTTTTCGGCCAACTCAGAGGTAGTGAAGAACTCAGTGTTTTTAATGATTCCTTCGCAGTATTCCACGCCGTATCTCCTTTCCAGTTGCGGGGGATAATACGATGCTAAAGGATACTGTCAAATATATTTTTGTACTTTGCTGTAATACGAGCGCGTTAGTTACCTAATTACCGGCTATTGTCACGCACAAAGGCGGTCATTGTTTTACTGCTCGCGTTTGGCACACCGATGCGATAGTGTATCGTCCCATAAATAACCTGCCTGCTCTGTGGCGGGGTGATCTTCAGATCGCCACGGTCCCTTTGGTCGCTCGCGATGACGAAGGGGACAAAGTGTAACTGCAAAACCCCAGCTACTGGCAGACGCAACCGCTTGCAGGTCAGAACGTTACGACAGATTATGCGTAATACTCATGAAATAACCGGGTTAGTGTTGAAAAAAACAGGGCCGTACCCCTATTTAAGCATTAAGTTGTTTCTATTCAGAGAGTTAAGCGTAAAATAAAACTAAGCGGTTTTTCATGGTTTTTTGCATTTTACGAACAGATACTCAAATCAGAGCTTGACAGGTATGAAGGATGCGGTATATTTTGTTGGTAGCCTTCCAAGAATGGATCAGGAACCAGTCCGCTTCCGCTACCTGTGTACGTATGTGTCGGAGACTGGAACAGGCTGGTGAAATCAGTTGCATAGTTAGGTGACCGTAAACAAATAGAAGGAGAAAAGCCGTCGGGCGGTGTCTGTTTCCGACAATTGAAGCCACCAACCTTACAAGGAGGTGACTGTAATGAGTTCACAAAACGAACATGGATTCGGCCGGGAAAGGTCGAGAGCCAGGTATATCTACAGTATTGACAAAATAGCTCAGTTGACCGACGCCGAAAAGGCCAGCCTTAAGGAAGTAACCAAACGTTACGCTTTCCGGGCGACTGACTACTATCTGAGCTTAATTGACTGGAATGACCCCCATGACCCGATCCGGCGAATGGTCATTCCCCATCAAGACGAGTTGATTGAGTGGGGTGATCTGGATGTTTCCAAGGAAAGCAAGGTCACTGTCCATAAGGGCGTTCAGCATAAGTATAAATCGACCATTCTACTGCTGGTAAACGAGGTTTGTCCTGCCTTTTGCCGCTTCTGTTTCCGCAAACGGTTGTTTATGAACCACAGCGACGAGGTAACATACAACGTCAACTCCAGCCTGGAGTATATCCGGCAGCACCCCGAAGCCGACAATGTTCTTTTGACCGGGGGGGACCCGATGATGTTGCGAACCCCCGAGCTGGAGAGAATCATAGGCGCCCTGCGTCAGATCGAACACGTGAAGATTATCCGTATTGGATCCAAGACACCCGCCTACAACCCGTACCGCTTTATCAATGATGATGCTCTCATAGAGATGTTTGGCAGGTATTCCAAGCCCGAACGACGCATCTACTTGATGTGCCATTTCGATCACCCCAGAGAGCTAACACCTCAATCGCGCGAGGCCGTGCAAAGATTGATTGAGGCCGGCGTTATCTGTGTCAATCAAAACCCTATCGTTCGCGGTGTCTCCGACAACCCGGAAACCATGGCTGAGCTCTGGAATGAGCTGTCCTACATGGGCATACAACAGTATTACATCTTCCAGGGGCGACCAACGGCAGGCAACTACCCTTACGAAGTCCCCATTTCCGAGGGCTACCGTAAGGTGGAACAGGCCAAGCTGAAATGTTCCGGCCTGGCCAAGCGGGTCAAGTACGTTATGTCGCATGAGTCGGGCAAGATTGAGATTGTCGGGGTGGATCATCGATTTATCTACCTGAGATACCACCGCGCCAAGTTTCCCGAGGATGAACAGCGCTTCTTCGTTTGCCATCGTGACGATGACGCCTACTGGCTGGATCAGCTCAGGCCGGTAAGCGGTTACCGGAACAACTACTACCGAGGAAGCTATCGTCCCGCAGCCCCGTACATAGACCAGCGTATCGGCTGAGCACTGCTTTACAAACGGCAGCGAATACCGGGCTTCTTCCCTCCCGAGGTGGATCAGAAGCCGACCTACGACGCTACACATTGGATTTTCGTGCGCGGCGGATATCCCGAGGCTGTCCCTCAAGTCAATTACATTTGTATTAATCATTGTAACAAAAAAATCTTAATCTACAAACACCGCGTAGCGGCGGGATTTACGTCCGCCGTCTACGGGCGGGAGACAAGCCCCCGCTCTACGCGAGTCAAAACGGTCAACTTTTGAGACAGCCTCACCCCGTCCTCCGCGTCTCAGATGGAGCCGGCGCACGAGGACATACGCCGGCCACGGAATAAAAATCTATATAACCGCCTTATCCATAACAAGTTGTACCTGCTGTAGTTCGCCGCCCGCGATAGGCTAACCCGCAAAATAATGTGAAAAAACAGTGGTTTTTCACTTGACAGGGGCACAAACGTGCAGTATCTTAGCTGTGAGCCGACATAAGGAAGCATGACAGAAGGAAGGAGCCTGATATGCAGGAACTGAAGTTTGAAGGAAACGGCATCACGGCAGAGATAATGGATGACGCCGTTCAATTTATATCATTTGAGGCTGAGCCGCCTTTCCAGTTGCTGTCCCCGGACGAAGACAAAACAGGCCACGCCTGCTGCCCCGACTGCGGCGGCGGCATGGTTCGCTTAGGAAGCTGTTTTAGTTGTCCGTCGTGCGGCTACCAGAACTGCGGGTAGGTGGCGAAGCCACTTCTATTATGAGTCAGGCGGACGGCAAATAATGAAGAGGGGAGAGTGTTATGAGACTATCTGATTTAGACAAATGGGGCATACCGGACAGAATCATTGAGATCTGGCGCGAGCGGCAGGGCGAGTCACTTCTGCCGGTGCAAAGCAGAGCCGTCCGAAAAGGTTTGTTGGGAGAGCCACCAGGCAGCTTGGAACGACACCCGGTTCGGACGCTCATTTCCGCGCCGACCTCGTCGGGCAAATCCTTTTGCGCCGAGATGGCAATGGTGAAAGCTCTCACTCATCGCCGGAAGACGGTCATGCTGGTGCCGTTGAAATCCTTAGCCGAGCAGAAGCATAGCTTGTTTCAGGAAACCTATGGTCCGCTTGGTGTAAAGTGTCTGGTTGTAACGGGTGACCACCCGGAAAACGACAAGAGATTTGCCGACGGCGACTACCAGATAGCAGTCGCCATTTATGAGAAGTTCGACCTCCTTTTGACCGCCGCGCTGGATAGTTTGAAGAACATTGGGCTGGTGGTCATCGATGAAATTCAGACTGTTTCCGAGCCGACCAGAGGGGCGTTGTTGGAAAGACTCTTGACGAAGATTCTCTCGTCCGTTTATGAGCCGTCGTTAGTCGGTCTCTCGGCCGTGATTGGCGACAGCGCCTGTTCGGCCGGGCAGCTCGCTGAGTGGCTGGGGGCTGTGTTGGTTGAAGAGACAGCCAGGCCGGTTGACCTTGTCCGGGGCGTGGCGGCGGAAGGCACCTTTTGCTATCGCTCGTACAATAGCGGCCTCGACGGCAGCGAACCGTTTGTGAAAATCGAGGCCGCCGAGGAGCCCTTTGACGCCTTTATTCAACAAATCAAGTCCGATGCCGGCTCGACGCTGGTGTTTCTCAAGTCACGCCGGGAGACGGTTGACTGCGCCTTCAGGCTGGCCGCCGCCGTCGGCTGGCCCGAAGCCAAAAGGGCGCTGGAGAACTTGAGCGAAGAAGAGCCGTCGTTTCTGGTTCGTTCTCTTCGCCAGGCGTTGACTCGCGCAGTGGCTTTCCACAATGCCGACCTTTCTCCCCGACAAAGGGCGATCATTGAGCAGGCGTTTATCGATAGAGAAGTCACAGTGATATTCTCAACCACGACCCTGGCCCTGGGCGTCGATTTGCCCGCCGACACCGTCTATCTTGAAACGGTCAAGTATTCTTCGGGCGAATACAACACCCGACCGGCGCTTGTTCCTGTCAGTCGGGCTGAGTTTGACAATATGACCGGTCGCGCGGGAAGGCTCAGAGACGGCAATAGCAAGCCGGGGCGCGCCATTGTGCTGGCCGATTCGGATTTTGACCGCGAAATCCTCTGGGAGAACTACATCGCTCCCGACCGGCCGGAGCCGATAGAGTCCGCTTTCAACAGTATGCCGTTTGAGGATTGGCTTCTCAATATGATTGTCAGCGGCCTGGCTTCTGATACGGCCTCCGTAAAAGGTCTATTCAGCAAAACCTTCTTTGCCTGCCTGAACGGAGAACAAAAGGCGCCGGATTTCGAGGCGTCGCTGGCAATCCTTTCTAAGCATCGTTTAATCACCACCAATAACTCCAACAGCGAATTTTCGGCCACTGCCTTGGGACAGGCAGCAGCCAGGGCCAGTCTGTCGGTTGCACAGACTGGATACTTGCTCAATAAACTTCAATCAATTCATCCCCAGACCCTCTCCGGCTGGACGGCTCTGGCTCTCAGCGCTTCCGGGTGGACGCTTCCCCCCGGCACACTGACCGGTTTTGAACTCTCCGACAACATCCCGATGAAAATACTCCATCAGCATTTTGACTACCTGCTTGAGGAAGCCAGTATCCTTCTGGGGGACAACTACCGTCGGGAGCCCCTCTCGTATATCAAAGCGGCCAAGTTGAAAGCGTTTCTGTTGCTTCACGATTGGAGTTGCCTGGTTCCGGTGCAACAATTGGAGGAGCGTTTTCAAATGCACCTCGGGCAGATCATGGCCTTGGGTGAAACAGCCGCTCACCTCGTTTCCGGCCTTGGTCTTCTAGTTGAGGCGAGCGACAATCGGACGCCGATGCGGGATGAGCTTGGACGGCACGCTTTCAGTCTGCGTTTCGGAATGCCCTCCAACCTCATGCAACTGCATTCTCACTTCGGAGAGATTCTCAACCGCAGTGACTTTTCCGCTCTGTGCAAGGCGGGAGTGGAAAGCGTGGCTGATCTGAGCGAGCTTTCAGGTGAGCAACTCGATGAGATCATCAGAGGAAAAAACAAGCTAAAGTCGTTAAAAGAGAAACTCAAATCATTACACGAGGAGGTTGCTATGCAATCACACACTGTCACCAATCGGCCATTGGCGGACCCTGGCGGTCGACCCGGAGGTTCGCGCATGGCCATGAGGCCGGCGCTTACCGTTCAACCTGAGTCTGTTGAGATCGACGGCACGTTCGAGCGAGAGCGATACCTGGTGAAAATCAATGGCTTCCCGGTTCGGCTTACCGGCAAATCGTTCAAATATTTTGCCAAACTGGCCTGGTCGCGGCTCCATCGGGATGCCGGATGGATGTACAAGGAGGATATCGAGGTCGGTTTCAATCAGGCCCGCTACCTGTACCGCATGAAAAACGAGGTCGTCTCTGCTCTTAACCTGCCCTGGCCGGTCTTTGAGAACAACCGGCTCGGTTATTACCGGCTCAATGCGGATCCGTCGGCAATTCATATTAACATCGAGAACTTAAAGACTCATCCCGACTACGAGGTGCGCAGTCTGGCCGGCGAGAGAAATACAGAGCCGGTGAACTGAAGAGTTGGGTAAGAAAACAACAAATTGAATACAATTTCGTTGTAAGTTAATGAAATAGAGCAACCTATAACCGATAATAAGTATTGACAAGAAAATGGTATGGGTTATATTTCGCGTGAGAGTAGAGTGGTAGGCTTTTTCCTGTTATGATTCGATTCAACTTTGACAAAGAAAAGTTTTTCGCCTTGATGCAAATCATGTGCGAAAAGGTTCCCGACTTGGATATCCTGAAGGCAGTCAAACTGCTTTATTTCATTGACCGGGAGTTTCTGCTCCAATACGGCAGACCAATCTTGGGTGATGCTTATATCTGTATGAACCTGGGTCCTGTTCCCTCAAAAGCATATGATTACTTGAAGGATATTCAAAATGGATTAGAGGTTAATTCTCCCTTGCACGTAGATAAACTTTCTAAGTCGCCAGGAGGATATCCAATATTTAAGACCAAGACCAGTACCGAATTAGATATATTTGCCGAGGTAGAAGTCTCCTGTATAAACGACGTCTTACAGAAATGCGGCAATCTAGCCCCCCCAACGCTTGTAGATATTTCTCATAAGCACAAGGCATGGGATGACAGTGAGCGAAATACTCCGATAGATTACAAATTATTCTTCGCCGATGAACCTGAGAAGCACAAAGATGCCTATGAAGCTATGATACTTGAACAAGAAGACCGGGATTTTGTGGACGATATTTGACGGCTGATGATTGAGATCCCACCTGCCTTTTCAAAAAAAACCTTCAGGCAATTGTTCGTGCCGGGTGCTCTTTTTTTCTGCAAAAACTACAACTTCTCAGAAAGGGACACTAAACCCAAGTACATACTTGTGTTAAACGGACGTGACCAATCGGATTCGTCTCATTTTTATCTCCCAACATCACAGATCGAAAAATATCGGAAAATCTCTATATATGCGAATTCGATGTTTACTTTTCCACGCGGAGCAGTTGAAGCATTTTCAAGAGAAACTGCCATTATAATTCCAAATGTCCATACCAAAACATACCAGTACTTTGAAAGAAAATACTTACGTCCATCTACTTCGGATTATCTAAACTATCGTGAAATGATGCCGGATCATATTATGGACAATATCTATAAAATGATCGTCGCTTCCCGTGAAATATCATTTGAGAAAAAGAAAAAGATATTGCCGCCAAAGTTTTTTGCGTCTGATTAGACCGAGACGGCAGAGTGCTTATTCTCAGACCGACGTGGCCGACAGGTAGGGTAGTGGTTGCTGTGCCTTCCAGATTCAGGGTTTGCATCAATCGCCGATACAATAGCTATTGCACGTGGGGCGATCTGAAGATCACCCCGTCACAATACTACATTCCCATCGTATAGGGCGAGGGCTTCTCTCTCGTCAGACGTGCGCCTACCGCTTTAATGCCCCGTAAACTCCGGTTTGCGCTTCTCCATGAATGCCTTCATCCCTTCGTTTTTGTCATCGGTACCGCACGTCTGGCCGAAATTGGCCTTCTCGAGATCGCACCCGACGGAAAGAGTGATATCAAGTCCCCGGTTAATACACTCCTTGCCCAAAGCAACGGCAATCGGTGGTCGGGAGCAGATCAGCTCAGCCATCTCCAAAGCCTTTTCCATCAGTTGCTCGGGAGGGTAGACCTCGTCCACCAGCCCGACACGATGCGCCTCTTTAGCGTCGATCATCCCGCCGGTGAGGATCAACTGCATCGCCTTGCTGCGCCCCACCAGACGGGGCAAACGCTGCGTGCCCCCGTAGCCGGGGATAATTCCGAGAGTTACTTCCGGCTGGCCAAACCTGGCCTTTTCCGATGCCAGGCGGATATCGCAGGCCATGGCCAACTCGCACCCGCCGCCAAGAGCAAAGCCGTTAACTGCCGCAACCACCGGCTTAGGGAAGTTCTGGATGGTCTTCATCAAGTATTGTCCGCGTGCCGCCAGGTCGGTGCCGCCGCGGACGTCAAGGTCAGCCATTTCGGGGATATCAGCCCCGGCCACAAACGCTTTTTCGCCGGCGCCGGTAATAATGACGCATCTGACGGCTTCATCGGACCAGTAGTAGCTGAACAACTGTTGCAGTTCACTGACCGTTTCCTTGTTAAGGGCATTCAAGGCCCGTTCGCGATTGACCTTTACAATCAGAATGGCACCCTTTTGCTCCACTATCAGGTTCTTGTATTCAGGCATGATCTAACCCTTTCACAACAGATTGACATCTATAATTCTATCTTGAAATTCCTCTAATGATCCCCGTGCGCGGCGGGCGTCCTCGTCTGCCGCGACCTCCGAGGTGTTGGCGCACGAGGACGTACGCCAATCACAAAAACTGCCTTGAAATGTTTTCTCCACTACTTCACCATCCGCTCCATCCTGAGCCCGGCCGTGTAGTTGGTAGTACTCACCAGTTCAAAACCGGCCTTGAGATAACACCCCAGCGCAACCTCGTCGCCGCTGAAAAAATTCATGATCACTTTGGCCACGTTCTGCCTCTGAGCCGCCCTTTGGTAGAGGAGCTCTAACATCTTTGTCCCGTATCCCCGGGAGCGTTTGAAGGGAGCGACGATCAGATGGGCAATCTCCACCGCCAACTCCAGCGGCCTCTCCCACAGCTCGCCATAGGCCACCGGCTTGCCGGACGCAAAAAGAAGATAGGATGAGATACCCCCTCTCTGCCAGGAGTCGATCAGGTCATCGGCAGGAGGGAATTCGGTTCCTCGACAAAGATTGCGGTAGGTCTCCTCGGAGTCGATCCAGGAAAGGACGACCTTCGAATACTCCGCCGTGTACGGAACAATGTCAGCTTTGACGTGAGTAGACTCATTCATTTTCAACATCTCGTGTTTGCAACGGGACAAGTATACAACAAAACCCACAATAGAGCAACAGGCACTGGGGACGAGGCACATCCCGCGCGAACGATGAGTAAAATGGGGCTGTTTATGTTCTGTTGGGTCTTGCTCGCTTTGGCGAGTGTGACCCGACAGAAACGGTCTTATGAGAACGTCAGGTCACATCCGCCTCTGGCGGACAAGACCAGACGTAACAGATAAAAGAGGATTTCTACCTTCACCCATTTTCTCCCTTGCTTTTTGGGCGTGACACGCCATTTATATATCTGTTTATAGCAACGAAAGGTTTCCGTGGCAAAACAGACTTTCACCAGACCGGAAGAAATCAAGCGTGTGCTGCCCTTGCCATGCGGGCGTCAACCGCCGCTTTCACGTCCGCTGATCATGGGCGTTCTCAATGTCACGCCTGATTCGTTTTCCGATGGCGGCCTCTTCTTGGCTTTTCCCGACGCCGTGGAACATGCTTTGTGTATGGAGCGGGAAGAGGCTGACATTATCGACATCGGCGGTGAGTCCACCCGTCCCGGCGCTGAACTGGTGTCGGCGGAAGAAGAGATGGAGCGCGTCATACCCATAATTCAAAAGCTCAGAGAGCAAAGCGATATCCCGATTTCCATCGACACCTACAAGGCCGTGACCGCCGAGGCCGCCCTTGAAGCCGGAGCGGACATGGTCAACGATATTTCTGCGCTTCGATTCGACCCCGACATGGCTGAACTGATAGCCACCAAAAAAGTTCCCCTGACACTGATGCACATGCTGGGGACACCACGCGACATGCAAAAGAGCCCACGTTACGATAACTGCGTGGAAGAAATCGCCCGGTTTTTCAAAGAACGGATAGATTTTTGTATAAAGAGTGGAATCGATAAATCGAAACTCATTCTCGATCCGGGAATCGGCTTTGGCAAGCGTCTTTGCGATAACCTTGAGATCCTGTCCGGGTTGCGCAGTTTAAGACAGTTCTCGCTCCCGCTGCTGGTCGGCGTCTCAAGAAAGTCGTTTATTGGGATGCTTCACCCGATCGACAGTCCGGCCCCCCGGCGGCTGGGAGGGTCACTTGCCGCGGCAGTGGCAGCGGTGATTAACGGCGCCGATATTGTGAGAGTACACGACGTGGCCGAAACAGTTGAGGCCTTAAAGGTAATCCAGGCTATCAGGAAAACGGCATGACTATCTTCCAATTCGATTTCATTCGCTTCGGCCTCAAGGACATGCTCGACGTCCTGCTTGTCTCGTTTATTATCTATCAGGTTCTGAAGCTGATGAAAGGAACCCGCTCAGCTCAGATAATTGTCGGTCTGTTCCTGATTTTCGGCGTGGCCTTTATCGCCTACTGGTTTCAACTGGAGGGGCTTACCTGGCTGTTTTCCAACCTGGCGACTTTTGGTCTTATCGTGCTGGTCATCGTTTTCCAGCCGGAACTTCGGAGCGTTCTGGCTCAACTCGGCCAGAGCCGCCTGCTGCGGCGATTTGTCACCCTTGAGCGAAAGAAATCGCTTGGGGAGGTCTCCCGCGCGGCACTGCGCTTGGCGGAGCTTCGCTACGGCGGCCTGATGGTTATCGAGCGGCGCACCGGCCTGCGGAATTTTGCCGAGTCCGGCAAGGAGATGAACTCCGAACTTTCCTGGGAGGTGTTGGTGACTCTCTTTACGCCGTACACGCCCCTGCACGACGGCGCTGTCATCATCTCCGGTGAGTATATAGTGGCGGCCGCCGTTACCCTGCCGCTCACCACCAATCTCCGCTACCGCAAGCTCTATGGGATGCGTCACAAGGCGGCCATCGGCGTCTCCGAGGTATCCGACGCCGTGGTCGTGGTGGTCTCGGAGGAAACCAGCAAGATTTCGATTGCCTACAACGGCATCCTCGATTCAGATATCCCAAAATCAGAATTCCGAGAGAAACTGGCGGGGTATTTGAAGAAGTAGCCTGCCAGTCAGGGTGCTATAGCCGTGATGCAGTAAGATATGTGACCTTGCAGATTGGGAAGTGATAAAATAACCTGGCCTCGCCAAGAATCTGTGATATTGAGACGCCCCCGCCCCGGTCCAAGCCACCCTCAAGATGTTCGCCGACCAGGTGGAGGAGATGGAGCGGCTGGCTCAAAGTGAATGACTCAATAGAATATTCTGCGGAGGTGCGCCTTGAGTACAACAGCCTTAGCCGTTGAACAAGTAATCATTGGTTTCTTCGCGTGCATTTGGATTCTCTTAGGCTTGTTAAGGTTTGCCGTCATTCATGTACCTGACAAATCTTTTTTGGATCAAGCCAGCGGGTGGTCAACCGTGTTTCTTTTTTGCGCAGTAGCTGTATTCTACCAACTTGGCTGGCTGATTACTGCAATCTCATGGAAATTGGAAATTGCCCTTTTCAGCAAGAAGATCAGAGACAGTATATTTAAAGCCAAAGGCATCAATTATGAATACGCCAGAGCGGTTGTATATCATAAAGCCTCCCAGGAACTGCGGGGAGACATCACACAAGATCACACTGTAGTCAGATTGGCCCGCTCAGGTTCTCTCAACTTCCTGCTTACGGCAGTTCTCATGTTTTCTTACGGTGGGGTAATCGCTGCAACAGGTATCCTTGTACTATTGCTCTCAGTTTGGTGTCTTTGGCTCCATTACATAAGTTACAAGCGACGCTGCTGGAGAATCTACGTTGCCTATGTGGTGGTCATGAAACAGCCACCTGAGGCAATAAACTCAAACGAAATTCTAACTAATGGTTTCGGCTGATGCGTCGGGTGGCACTTTCAAACTTCAGGCTGTGTCATAATTGTGATTTCTGACCGTAAAAACCCCGGAAACCGTCGTTGCGAGGAGCGAAGCGACGTGGCAATCTCTTGTTGTCCATAAAGTTGCTTGGTGAGATCGCCACGCTCCCTCCGGTCGCTCGCGATGACGGTGGAGTTGCGACACAGCCTCCTTGTTTGGAGGTGGCTACGATATGAACGTTGAAACATCCCCAAACCAGTTTGGGGATGCCACCCGCATGATCTTAGTTACTTCAGAAGCTAAGGACCGGTGGCATCGATGAATAAAAAGAAAGCGAAAAAGGCTGCCAGAGGGTCAGAAGCTGATCGCTCAGCTAAGCCTTATGTAAAACATCTTGCCATCATCCTCGCAGGCGGTATAATCGTCCGCATAATCTACGACGTAAATCTCCCCAACAACATTTTTCTTGGTAATTACACTCTGGACAGTCTGGCTTTGCACACCTGGGCCACCATGATATTGACCGGGCAAACAGAGAATGAGGCTTTCTTTCGGGCTCCTCTGTACCCGTATCTTGTAGCTCTACTCTACAAAGTCTTTGGTGTTTCGCCGTGGCCGGTGATCGTATTTCAGAATCTGCTGGGCTTGCTCACCGGCGTCGTCAGCTATTTATTCGCGAGACGGCTGTTTGGAGCCACAGTAGCCCTTGGGGCGGCCCTGCTGGTCGTTGTCTATCCCACTCTCATCTTTTTTGAAGGGGAGACAATGATCACCACGCTGGCCGTTTTCCTGTACACCCTCGCAGCTTACCGGCTGCTACTGGCCGTGCACGAACCTACCGCCAGGAAGGTGGTCGTAGCCGGTGTCGTTTTCGGGCTCGCAGCCATTACCCGTCCGACGATTCTACCGTTGGTTATCATAGTCCCGATTGCTCTTTTGGCCAAGCACGGCCTCAACTCCTACAAGAAAGCCGGAGCCAAAACCCTGATGTTCGCGGCGGCGCTTATGATTCCGATTCTGCCGGTGACACTCACCAACCTCATCAAAGGCGGCGAACCTATCCTCATCTCAACCCAGGGCGGCGCCAACTTCTACATCGGAAACAACAAGTGGGCAGACGGCATTACCGTTGATGCCCTGGGCCCGCTGCTTCGCGTCGGGCCATACAGAGACAACATCTGGACTTCATCCGTAGATGAAGCGGAGCGCCGCACGGGAAAAAAACTGACTCAGTCCGAAGTCTCATCGTTCTGGTACCGGGAAGCGTTCAAACACGTCAAAAATGACCCCGACCGAGCCATGCGGCTATTGGTGAAGAAATTCTACCTCTTTTGGCACGGTCAGGAGATTTTCAACAACAGACCCGTCTATTTCGCCGGCGAGTACAGCTGGCTGATGAAAGGGCTGGTCTGGAAAAAGATCATCAATTTCCCTTCGGGGATTCTGTTTCCGCTCATGTTCCTCGGCTTGATACTGGCCTTTGTCAAAAGGTATGATGTAACGGCGCCGGCGCTCTTCGTTATGTCATTTGCAGTTGTTGTCTCCGTGTTTTTTGTGTGCGCCCGTTTTCGGCAACCGATAGTCCCACTGGCTATTATCTTTGGCGTGTTCGCCTTGCATACGTTGAAGACGCAACTATTTAAGAATAGAAAGGCCTTCGTTTTCTCAGGTATTATCCTTCTGCCGTTGATCGTAGGATTGAATTGGGGGGGTAATGTTGATTCAAAGACGAACTTATCGCAGTTCCATGCAGCCATCGGAACCGCCTGCGTCAACAAGAGGAACTACATTAAAGGCATTACGCACCTTGAGAGGTCCCTTCAAATATCGCCCCGAAACCTCGGCGCTTGCGAAGCTCTCGGACAGGCATACCTGTCTTTAGGAAAACTGGTCCAGGCCGAGAGAGTCTACAGACAGGGGCTAGAGCACTTCCCCACGCACCCATCGTTTTGCTTCCACCTGGGAGCAATATACCAGAAAAGAGAAGACCTCGAGAAGGCCAAAGAGCACTATCATCTTACATTGGAATATGCCCCTGAGTATGCGCCCGCCCTTTTTCAGTTAGGCTCCATCTTCGAGCAGCACAATCAATTCGACTCGGCGCTGTATTACTATGAGCGGCTGGAAAGGGTGCAGCCTTACGATGCAAGGTTTAAAGCCAAGATCGAAGAGTTGAAACAAGCTCTTGAGGCTTCTCAGTGAGTCCCACAACGCTTTCCGGCTTTGCAAGACCCTAAATCCGGCAAAGTCAGTGACCTTGCGCTGAGAAATCGCCAATGAGAATGGGGTTCATCCACTCCACCTCCGAAAACTCTTTACAAAAATTGCCGATTAAACTACATTATGCAGCTTTGTAATGACCTAAGTCCGAGAACCTTGCGAAGATGAAATTTGACACGCTGAAAGACAATTTTTCCATCCCGGCCGCCGAGGAAAAAATCCTTGAGTTCTGGGAGAGGCACAACATCTTTCAAAAAGCACAAGAAGCGGCCAAGGACAAGCCCCATTTTGTCTTTTACGAGGGACCGCCGACAGCCAACGGGCCGCCCGGTATTCATCACGTTATCTCTCGCACTATCAAGGACTTAATCTGCCGTTACAAGGCCATGCGAGGCTATCGAGTCGATCGCAAGGGCGGCTGGGATACGCACGGCCTGCCGGTGGAGATCGCCGTCGAAGAGGAGCTGAATCTCGAAAGTAAAGCCAGGATTGTCGAGTACGGTATCAGCAAATTTAACCAGAAATGCCGCGAGTCGGTCTTCAAATATGTCAACGACTGGAATGAAATCACCCGCCGCATCGGCTACTGGCTGGATCTCGACGACGCCTATGTCACCCTGACCAACGACTACATCGAGTCGGTCTGGTCGATTCTGAAGACCTTCTATGACCGCGGTCTCATTTACAAGGGGTACAAAACGGTCCCCTTTTGCCCCCGCTGCGGCACCGGCCTCTCCAGCCACGAGGTGGCGCAGGGATACGAGTTGGTGAAAGACCCGTCGATCTATGTGAAGGCGAAAGCGGCCGACGGCGACTTTTCTTACCTGCTGTGGACCACCACTCCCTGGACCCTTCTCTCCAACGCCGCCCTCTGCATGAAACCCGACGCCGATTACGTCATGGTCGAGCATGAGGGAGAAAAGCTGGTTTTAGCCGAAGCCCTTGTCGATGGGGTGTTTGGTGAACACAAGGAAGTAGTAGAGCGCTACAAAGGCTCTGATTTCCTCAAACGTAAGTATGAGCCGCTTTTTGACACCTTCAAGGACAAAGCCGACCCGTCAAGGCCGGGCCGTCTGGGGCCGGCCAATGACGGCCTGACCGGCAGCGCCTTTTACGTTATCAACGGCGACTTTGTCACCCTCGAAGATGGCACCGGCATAGTCCACATCGCGCCCGGCTTCGGCGCCGACGACTACGAGATTGGACAGGAGTACGGCCTGCCCGTGCTTCAGGCGATTGAAGCCAACGGCATCTTCAAAGATTTCGCAGGTCCGTATGCCGGTATGTTTATCAAGGATGCCGACCCGCTGATCATCAAGAACCTCGAAGCGGCCGGCAAGCTTTTGAAGAAAGAGACATACGAGCACAACTACCCCTTCTGCTGGCGCTGTCACTCGCCGCTGATCTATATTGCCCGCCAGTCCTGGTACCTGAAAACGACCGCTTTCAAGGATCAGCTTATCAAGAACAACAACGCTATCAACTGGCATCCGGACGAGATTCGCACCGGCCGGATGCTCAACTGGCTGGAAAACAATGTCGACTGGGCCCTCTCGCGCGAGCGTTTCTGGGGTACCCCCCTGCCTATCTGGATTTGTGGCAACCCTGAGTGTGGGAAACAAACAGCTATCGGTTCTATTAAGGAGCTGAAAGAAAAGAGCGTCAAAGATGATCCAAAGATGGCGCAAGCTCTGGGCACCCTCGATCTGCACAAACCGCAAGTGGATGAAGTCAAGCTGGCTTGCCAGTGCGGCAGCACGATGAGCCGCGTTCCGGAGGTCATTGATTGCTGGTTCGACTCCGGCGCCATGCCGTACGCCCAGTGGCATTACCCCTTTGAAAATAAAGAGGAATTTGAAAGCCATTACCCCGCAGATTTCATTTCTGAAGCCGTGGACCAAACCCGGGGATGGTTCTACTCTCTACTGGCTATTTCTACCCTGCTTTTCGACAAGCCCCCATTTAAGAATGTCATCGTTTTCGAGCACATTCTTGACAGGGAGGGCAAGAAGATGTCCAAGAGCAAAGGGAACGTGGTCGACCCCTTTGTGACTGTCGACAGGTTCGGCGCCGACCCGGTCCGGTGGTATCTGGTGTCAACCTCCAATCCGTGGCTGCCGACCCGGTTTGACCAGGACGGCCTGACTGAGGTGGTTCGCAAGTATTTCGACACTTTGCGCAACACATACTCCTTCTTCGCACTCTACGCCAATATCGACCGGGTAGCCGAAGAGGCCGAAAACAAGGGGCTGTCAATAGAGCAATACTTACAGAAAAAAGCCGGCGCGCCGGAACGCTTCGATCGCTGGATCACCTCCCGGTATCACAGCCTCGTCAAGGAGGTCACTCAGCACTTTGACAACTATGAAATCACCCGACCGGTTCGGTCAATCCAAACCTTTGTCATCGATGATCTATCTAACTGGTATATCCGCACCAACCGCCGCCGTTTCTGGGCCAAGGCCGATGACCCCTCAAAGATGCGGGCCTACCTGACGTTATATCGCATTCTGGCCGGAATCTGCCGACTGACGTCTCCCGTTACTCCTTTTGTATCAGAGTTGATCTTCGGGGAGCTGATGGGCGAAAACCGGGAAAAGTATGGTCTGCCGCTTTCCGTTCACATGACCGACTATCCGCAGCCGGACGAGACCCAGATAGACGCGGAGCTGGAAGAGAGTATGGGTCTGGTCCAAAAGGTTGTCTCGCTCGGTCGCGCTGCCCGCTCGAGAAAAAACCTCAAGGTTCGCCAGCCGCTTTCGCGTATATTGATCGCGCTGCTCGGGCAAACGGACCAGCAGCGGATGGAAGGTTATATTGACATCATCAAAGAAGAGCTGAATATCAAAGAGGTTGTTTTCAGCCCGGACGCCGACCGGTACGTGAGCTATTCGGCCCGACTGAATTTCAAACTGGCCGGGCCGAAACTGGGAGCTGACGTCAAGAAAGCCGCTGCGTACCTTAGCGCTCTTGGCTCGGAAGCAGTGAAACAAATTGCCCACTCGAAGCAAATGTCGTTTGAGTTAGACGGCAGAAAAATCGTGCTCACGGATGAGGAAATCGACATAACCAAAAGCGAGAAAGCAGGACATGCCGTGGAGAGCGACGGCACGATAACGGTAATCCTGACAACTGAGTTGACCGAGGAGCTGATTGACGAAGGATTTGCCCGCGAGATGGTCAACAAGATTCAGAATATGCGCAAAGACTCAGGGTTCGATGTAACCGACCACATCAATGTCTGGGTAAGTTCTTCAGAGCGACTGAAATCAGCGGCTGTAAAGCACGACGAGTTTATCCGGCGTGAAACGCTGGCGCATAGGATTGAGTTCACCGACCGCGAGTCGGTCAGTGACGGCAGAGAGTGGAACATTAACGGCGAAAAGGCAGCCATCGCGGTGGCCAAAGTATAAAATCAGAGGACATTATGCGTAAGTCTGATTTACAAAAATACGAGAAGTTGTTGCTGGCCAAAAAGAAAGCTCTGCTAGAAGAGATAACGGCGACGATGAAAGACCGGGTTTCAACTACCATCAGGGAGTCTACCGGCGATATATCGTCCTATTCCTACCACATGGCGGACCAGGGCACTGACGCCATGGAGCGGGAACTGGCTTTTATGTTCGCCTCCAAGTCCGGCCGGCTCGTTTACCACATCGACGAAGCGCTGCGGCGTCTAAAAGACGGAGAGTACGGCAAATGCGTCAGGTGCGGCAAACCGATCAGCAGTGCCCGGCTTAGGGCCGTCCCCCACGCCCGCATGTGTATCGAGTGCAAATCAGCCGAAGAGGGCCCAGGACCTGCTCGCTAACACCTGGACAAAGCTCTCCGGGCTGATAGGCATCATTCTGGGAGTCGCCGTCCTTGACCAGTTGACCAAGGTCTGGGCGGTGTACTATCTTGTCGATAAGCCCTCGGTGGAAGTGCTGGGGCGCTTTTTCATGCTGACCCTGGTGTACAACGAGGGCGGCGCACTGGGAATCAGTATCGGCTCCTCAACATATTATCTCGTCTCGTCAACTCTGATACTTGTCTTCGTTCTATACTACCTTTTCGTCAACCGAAACTCCGCCCTCATTGCCTACCCGCTGGCCTTCACTGCCGGCGGCGCCGTCGGCAATATCATTGACCGTATCCGGCTGGGCAAAGTGATTGACTTTCTTGACGTGGATTTCTTTGACGTCAACCTTTTCGGATATCATCTAGACCGCTGGTGGACATTTAACGTCGCCGACGCTGCCATAAGCTGCTCCATTCTCTTTCTGCTTGTCAGCATCTTCCTTACCCGCCGAAGGCATGCGGCCGATCCGCAGGAGCCCTGATTAGGCCGTGCCCATGCCAGGTCATCCCATTAATAACTTGCCTATTGTGTGGCAGGGTGATCTTCAGAGCGCCCCGCATGACAACGGCTTTACCGTCGGGTCTGATGGGGCTGTCTTATAAGTCCTATCCCGCATTATTCATAAACTCCAGCTTACCTTGCAACAGTCTGTCAACCCGTCATCTCGAGCGACCAAAGGGAGCGTGGTGATCTCAATCATACAACTGTTTTTGCAATAAGATATTACCATGTCGTCCGGCAGCTGCCCGTCAGGAGCCGGGCCTTCGACCGGCCGGACTCCTCGTAATGACGCGGTCAATGTCTTTTGTTAATTATCCGAGCCAGTCCCGCCGCCAAAAATTACGTGCACAGCCCTTTATAATTGCCGCGAAATTGTGTATATATGCTTACCATGAGAATGAGAGGTATCATATCATTTTTGGGTTGTAGCAATACAAACCGTTTCTCCCGCGTAGGGGGCGGCCTTGTGTCGCCCCGTCTAATAGGTGCTCACCATCGGCGGGGACAAGCCCCGCCGCTACGCGATTGAGATATGAGTTGTCTCAACCAAAAACTTATATCAAAGGTGACAATCCTGAGGAAACGCGACAAGACTACATAACCGGAAGATAAAGAGGTAAAAATGCTTACCAAAGAGGCGGTGATGCACGTCCTGGGCGGGATCGATGATCCCGAACTTAAAAAGCCCGTGACCGAACTGGACATGGTCAAATTTGTCAATATCAAGGAGGGCGATGTCACCGTAGGTATCACCCTGACCGTTCCCAGCTGCCCCTTAAAGGGGAAAATCTCCGAAGATATAACCAAGGGAGTCGGCCTGATACCCGGAGTGGAATCGGTCAAGGTCGAATTCGACGCCATGACCGACGAACAGCGCGAAGCATTGAGGCAGAAATTAGGCCATGGCACAAAAGAATCCCCGTCGACTATAGACGTAGGAAACATAGCCCGACGGTTTATTGCCGTGGCTTCAGGTAAGGGAGGAGTCGGTAAGTCAACGGTCACGGCCAACCTCGCTGCCGCCCTGGCGCGGCTGGGTCGCCAGGTGGGAGTGCTGGATGCCGACGTTTACGGCTTCTCTATTCCGCACATGCTGGGTGTTCACGGCCAACCGACGGCCATTGACAACAAGATAGTGCCGCTGCGTAAGGGTGACAATATACAGGTGGTGTCAATGGGCTTTTTTGTCAACCCCGACGAACCGGTCATCTGGCGCGGACCGCTGCTTCACAAAGCCATAACACAGTTCCTGACGGATGTCATGTGGATTGATCTTGACTACCTCCTGCTTGATCTCCCACCGGGGACAGGAGATGTTACTATCACGATCGCCCAGGCAATACCTGCCACCGAGCTTCTGGTAGTCACCACACCGCAATCAGCAGCCACCAGTGTAGCCGGTCGGGTAGCCAAGATGGCTGAAAAGACGAAGTTAAAAGTCATCGGCGTGATTGAAAACATGGCCTACTACGAAAACAAAGGTGAAAAAGACTATATCTTCGGCAAAGACGGCGGCAAAGACCTTGCCAAGCATCTCAACGTACCATTGTTGGGGGAAATCCCGCTTATGACATCAATACGCGAAGGGGCCGATACCGGCCGGCCGGTGGCAACCGATGGCACCCCGGAGCAGGTTGCCCTCTTTGAAACCATCGCCCAATCCATCGAACAGATGAACCCCTGATAACCCTATGATATCAACAATCTTCATCATCTGCCTGTTATAAATAGCCAAGAACACATAGCTTGTAATCCCAGTAGATAGTATTGTCTACCTCGCCTAACACTCCCCCAAGCAATCAGTTCAAGAATTGTAGAAATTAATTGCCCGGTCCCCTTGACGGAGGCACTCGCGGTTCCTATTTATCCCCATGGAACCTGTTGAGTACCATTATGTTAATAATATGTGGGTAAGCGTTGCGGGGGTTTTTATAACCATTTGTCTTAGTTTACCTTAGCCGTTAAACAAAAATAGTAATTGTTGATAATTATGTGGGTAGGTTTCGTTAACTCTGAGGTAAGGTGTATGAGTCGATTCGTATACTTCAAGCTTCAATACAGGAAACAAGTTAATTACGCGGGGGTCTATCAATGGCAGCACAGCAAAACATAACGAACTCTCAAGAGTGGAAAGACTGCCTTCAGTATATCTCACGGCGCCTGACAGAGCAGTCCTTTAACACCTGGTTTAAGCCGACCAAAGGGGAACTGAACGGCCAGGGGGAATTCACGGTTGCCGTTCCCAACCAGTTTGTAGCCGACTGGATACGAAGTCACTTCGGTGGGCTCATTGATGAAGCCTTTGAAGAAGCGCTTGGACGTCGCTTTGAGATTGTCTATGTGGCTACTAATGATAATGGTTACGAAGAACAAAAGATGCTCGATCTCTCTACTGATGGCGATGTAAACGGCGGTAGGGAGGCTGCAGCCATCGGGCATCCTGTTCTAAAGAATTGCAATTTAAACCCGAAGTATGACTTCGACTCCCTTGTTGTGGGTGACTTCAACCAGTTTGCCTGTGCGGCATCGATGGCCGTTGCGGAAGCTCCCGGGCTGACAAATTATAACCCCTTATTGATTTATGGCGGCACCGGACTTGGTAAGACCCATATTGCTCAGGCAATCGGCAACAGTATCTTGACCGCCTTCCCGCTGAAGAGAGTCATATACGCCACCTCCGAAAAATTTACCTCCGATTTTATATCCGCTATCTCCAGCCGGTCGATTCCGGATTTCACCCGCGTCTACCGAGATGTAGATGTGCTGATAATCGATGACATTCAGTTTTTTTCGGGCAAGGAGTCGACCCAGGAGCAGTTTTTCCATACCTTCAACACTCTGCACCACCTTGGAAAACAGATAATACTAACCTCTGATCGGTCGCCTAAGGAGATCCGGGGGCTTGAGGCAAGACTGCTATCGCGCTTTTCATGGGGTCTGGTTACTGATCTTCAGGCTCCCGACCTGGAGAACCGAACGGCTATTTTATATAAGAAGCTTGAGTTGGAGGGCACCAACCTGGCGGAGAATGTTGTTCGCTTCATTGCCGACCGTGTCTCAACCAACATTCGAGAACTGGAAGGGGCTCTGATTAGGCTGCTGGCCTACGCCTCCCTCAAGAGTGTGCCGGCTGATCTTGAGCTCGCCCAGAAAGTACTAATCGACAATTCAGCCATGCATAAGAAGGATGTCACGATAGAATCCATACAGAAGAAGACATCTGAATTCTTCCATATCGATATAGAAATGATGAAGGCAAAGAAGAAGACGTCTGATGTTGCCCTGGCACGGCAGGCGGCAATGTATTTGTCTCGTTCCCTCACAAGCAGCTCACTAAAGGTTATTGGAACTGCCTTTGGCGGTCGGGACCACTCTACCGTGATTCATGCCTGTGACCTGATTGCAAAAAAGATGTTAAGTGACTCTGCTTTTAGAGAGAAAATAGACAAGTTGTCGGCTTCGCTGCTTTATTAAAACAGTGTGTGTTATTATAGTGGAAAAACCTTTGAAAACTTTGGCTTTCTTTTGTTGTAAACATAATTTGTAATCTAACCACAGACTATTATCATAAGATTGTGGGCAAAATGCGAGGAAAAAAGATATTAAATTATTGCACACCATAGTGTAAAAGTACATATTCAAGCGTTTATGGAATTATTAACATTTTAAGGGTTTATATTATTATGATTCCCAATATAAAAGAGAATAATTTTATAACCTATTTGTGGACACCGTCCATCAGGAGAGATTAGTAATGAAGTTTTCAGTACCTAAGTCAAGGCTTAGTGGGTATCTGCAGTATATTCTTCAAGTCGTTCCAGCTAAGTCAACGCTGCCAATCCTAACGAACGTTTTGATTGAAGCCCTAGAAAGTAAGGTTAAATTTTCAGCCACTGATCTTGATATATCTATCTCTACATCAGTGGATTGTATCGTTACAAAAAAAGGCTCCATTTCTATGCCGGCTCGGATTCTGTTTGAGATTATCAAAGAGCTTCCAGAATCAGAAGTTGTCTTTGAAACTAGTGGTACAAGAATAGAGATCAAAATACCAAACGGTTCGTACAGAATAGGCACGGTTGCTGCAGAGGATTTTCCCAAACTGCCGGCGGTTAATACCAAAAAAGAGATAAAGATTAGCGGGGTTGACTTAGTCAGAATGATAAGGAAAACAACTTTTGCTTGCTCCGATGATGAAACCCGGCCGGCGTTAAACGGCGTTCTGTGGCAAACAAAGGGGGACAAGATGCAGATGGTTGCTACCGACGGGCATCGGTTAGCTAAGTTTACCGTTGCTAACCCCAAACTAAAAGGGCTGTATGAGGATGTTATTGTCCCACCTAAGGTTCTTGATCTCCTCTCAAAGCTGCTACCCGGTGAGAAAGACGAGATTGGAATCATTTTTGGGGAAAACAATATTATTTTTGACATAGGTGATATTATTCTGAGTTCTCGCTTGATAGAAGGCCCATATCCCAATTTTGACCAAGTGATCCCGCTCGATAGTGACAAAAAGATGACAATCTCCAAAAATGACCTTGCCAGTGCCGTACGCCGCGTGTCAATCCTGTCAAATACCCTTACTCATCAGGTGAAGTTCAGCCTGAAAGAAAATACACTGACCCTGTCAACCACCAATGCAGATATGGCCGGGGAGGGAAAAGAGGTTTTGGAGTGCGATTATATCGGTGAGGAAATAGAGTTGGGTTATAATGCAATCTACATTACCGACGTTCTCGGCAAAATTGACGGGGGCGAGGTGATATTTGAACTCTCCTCTCCTGTCGCGGCGGTCCTGGCTTACAGCCCCGAGGTGCCAAAGGAGGATTTTCTATGCCTCGTAATGCCCCTGCGGCTGGCTGACTAAAACAGACCAGATAACCTGGTAAATGGCGGGTGAGAGAAGGCTGTCTCAAAAAATCATTATCCTAACCCACGTAGAGTGGAGGGTTATCCCCCACCTCACTATCGGCGAGCGAAAGGCCCGCCGCTACGTGGATTTAGCGAACAGTGAGTTCACTTGACGCAACGACTATGCGGTTGGAATTGACCCGTAAGACAGCCCCAGAACGTCTACCAATTTTTATGTGAACGGATACATGCAAATAGAAAGCCTGAAGGCCACCAATTACCGTAATTTATCATACGCTGAGATGAAGTTCGCTCCCGGTATAAACATCCTGTATGGTGGCAACGGCGCTGGTAAGACGAATCTGCTGGAAGCCATTTTTGTCCTCTGCTTAGGCCGGTCGCAACGGGGCGCAGGGGATCCAATTATGCTTAAACAGGGTGAAGAAGTGTATCGCATTGAGGGACATATCAAAATGGGGGATGTGGTTCACGAAGTAGCCGTGGCCTATCAAAGGGGTGGGCGCAAAAAGATAACAATCAATCGAGTCAACACTAAAACAACAGAGCTTTACGAAAACTACTGTGCGGTGTCACTTGGCCCTGAGGATACGGAAATACTCTCCGGCTCTCCCTCTATCCGAAGAAACTTCCTTGATATCTACCTGTCGCAGTTTTCAAAATCGTATCTTAGTCACCTTGTCGACTATCACAAGGTTCTGACTCAGAAAAACGCATGCTTAAAGTCCAATTGTGATCCCACGCCGTTCAACGTGTTGCTGGTTAATCATGGGGCTGAGGTTATTAAAGCACGTATAAGCTTCATAGAAAAGCTGGGTCAGTTAGCAGGACGGCATTACGCTGAGATTTGCCGGGAAGGGATGCTGCACTTGAGCTATCAACCTTCGGTCCCGCTGGAGCGCGGACAAATAGATACTGACGGGGTAAAGCAGGGTTTTGAGACAGCACTGATACGACAGGAAAAGCGAGAACAAGCGCTGAAGACATCGCTGATCGGGCCGCATCGGGATGATATTATATTCAAGATCAGCGATTACCCGGCTCGCACGCACGGATCTCAGGGTGAGTGGCGAACGGCGGCGATCGCAGTTAAATTAGCCGTCTACCAACTGCTGAAGGACAAGCGCCGGATGCAGCCGGTGCTGCTGTTAGATGAGATATTTGCCGAGCTTGACCAAGAGCGGTCGACGGCGCTAATGTGCTCCTTCAAGGAGTACGGGCAGCTTTTTGTAACCACGGCCGTTGATCCACCGGAAAGTCTGCGGCGGTCAGGTAGAAGCTTCAGAATCCATCAGGGAACGGTTCGGCAGATTAGTTAAATGCGTGGATTGGTTCTCAAAGACGTGAGCAAGTCATTTGGTGACGTTCCTGTGTTACAGGACGTTTCTCTCGAACTGGACGGGGGGGAGTTGCTGGTTCTGCTCGGTCCGTCAGGCTGCGGGAAGTCGACCCTACTGCGGCTTATCGCCGGCCTTGAAGAGCTTGATCGGGGCGAAATCTATATCGGCAGCAGGCGGGTGGACCACCTGCGCCCGAGGGATCGTGACGTAGCTTTAGTTTTTCAGAACTACTCCCTGTATCCCCACATGACGGTTGCGAAAAACCTTGCCTTTCCCCTGATAGTTGCCAGGGTCAACAAGTCGGAGGTACGAAGCCGCGTGCGGGACGTCGCTGAGATGCTTGGGCTGAGCGAGAAACTCAAAGCCAAACCGGCCCAACTGTCTGGCGGACAGCGGCAGCGGGTGGCGCTGGGGCGGGCCATTATTAGAAAGCCGTCACTTTTCCTATTCGATGAACCGTTGTCGAACCTGGACGCCGACCTGCGCGGACGGATGCGCCGGGAGATCGTCCGGCTCCAGAAGGAATTGGGCACGACTACGATTCATGTGACGCACGATCAGGCCGAGGCGCTCACGATGGGCGACCGTATAGCGCTCTTACACGAAGGTCGAATTATGCAGATTGGTTCGCCGGAAGAACTCTATCACGACCCCGTGAACCTTTTTGTAGCTGAGTTTATCGGCTACCCCAAAATGAACGTGCTCCACACCAGGATCGAGCGCCATGTGCTGATACCGTTCGGTCTGTCAATGTTGAATCAGCCGCTGCATGAAAACAAGGTTCTGGTTGGAATACGGCCGGAGCAGATTCACATTGCACCGGATGGGGAGTATGTAGCCACAGTGGCGTCATCGGAGTACCTTGGCGGGCGATACGTCGTTACCCTGTCATTTAAGGGGATACCGCTGACAGTCTCGAATTGCACGACGCAACTTGAGCCGGGTGCATCAGTAAACTTCGCTTTCCGGCAACAGGACTTACTCTTCTTCGATCCTTCCACCGGACAGAGGCTTGGCACGGAATGAGCGTTATAGAGGATTGTCGAAACCGCAGGGGTTTCGACCTACTCATAACTATATAAAGTTCAACGCCTTTTCACGCACAGATGTTATCATGCTGTACAGGTCAGATTCTCATTGAATCCTGGGCAATTTAGAATGCAATTCAAGTAATACAATATGCAAACAACTGCAACGCGTCGATAGGTGCCAATACTGCGAACGTGCAGGTACACTTTGGACTTCGGTTTCCGGAAACAAAATTGCTATGCATCTGTTGTTGTTATAAAAAAATATATAGTAATTAGCTCTTGACATGAGTTTGATGACGATATTATAATAAACAAGAGGTATTGTGTCAACCAAATCGGAGATGGCAATGGAGAGAAACGAGGAGTCAACTATTGAGTTCAAGGTGACAGATGGAGAGCTGTCCCCAAAAGAGATTGAACGACTAAAGAGGGGTATCGAGCTGTGGGATAAACAGACAAAAGAGGAATCGAAAGTAGATGATGCAACTCTGAAGGCAGTGTTCGATTCGTAAATGGTAGATCTGAATAGCTATTACCAGGTATTCCCATTTAAGCACCAATTCTTCGAGATCTTTACCCATCCAGACCCTAAATATAGGCAATCAATTTCAATAAGGGATGCGCGCGACAAGGACCAGTTGAGGTATTTGTACCAATATCTTGACGAGTTGGGCTGCAAGTCTATTCTTGTAGAGAACGAGTACGTTGATCACGATTTCTTGGACGATTATGCCAGCTACTATGCGAAGTGCTTTTGCCCATACCTTCGATTCTGCCGGCGAGCACATTTCTGGACAATCGACATTGAAAAACTCGGGATCGAAGAAACGTTCTTGAAGCGTGACCCAGAAAAGATCAAAACAGTCAAGAATAGCTATCTCGGTTTCATTGTAATAAGACCACTCCCGAATGCGGTTGTGGGCAGAACGGTCCTGGAAAGATGGGACGCCGCTAACGACCCGCGAAAGATCAGGTGCGTGAGACCATATGATCTAAGTATCTTTGGCTTGCCCTTCTCTATAAAGAGCCTGGCGTTTCAGGAGCAAGATACAGTTCTTGCCGCGTGTGCAACAACTGCGTTGTGGACTTGTTTTCAACAGACTGCTCATGTGTTTCACACACGGATACGTACACCTTCAGAGATAACACGTTCGGCGACTATGTACATACAAACTTCACGACCAATCCCCTCTCACGGGTTAAGTAGCGAGCAGGTCTGTTACGCGATCTCCAATAACGGTCTCGTGCCAGAATTATACAAAGTAAACATAAACACTCCAATCAACTCCCTTATATACTCTTATGTTAGTGCAGACATTCCAGTGTTCCTGGGCTATCTATTTGAAGATACAGGTGGCAGACATGCTGTGGCCGTTTGCGGATATCGAATCGAAGATTCAATATGCCATGACCGCGAGGTCCTTGACAAAGAGCTTGATCTAAACTTAGTCGGTCGCCGATTGAGTGAGATATATGTCCATGACGACGGACTAGGGCCATTCTCGAGATTGAAATGCGAGAGCAGCGACTCCCCGTCGTGGGGCGGTATTTTCAATCGCAAAGGTAAGGAGAATCCCCGGATTTTTGTCAGAGAAACTGATTTCGATCCCAACAAGACAAAAACGTGTATCCCCGATGTGATTATCGTACCGGTATATCACAAGATAAGACTGAGATTCAGCGACTTACTTGGGGTGACAGGAAAGCTTGACAAATATCTCCGAGCACTAGGAATAAACATTACCGATGAGTCTAATCCGTATGGGATCGAGTGGACGATTCGGTTGTTCGATCTGAAACACCTTAAAGAGAAACTTCTTCAAGTTCACTGTACAAGTGATAAGAAAAGAGCGCAGTTGCTTCTTGAGAACCAGGCCAAGTACCTTTGGGCCTGTGCAGCCTCACTGTACGGAAAGCGGATGTTCACCCTGATTGCAGATGCAACTGATATTGAACGCTCGTTTTACTTCTGCAACGTAGTTTTTCATATTCCTGGGATTAGGGAGAACATAGAAGAAAGCATTCGGACAAAGGATCCGACTCTTAGACATGCGTCGGCGGCCGGCTTACCATCGGAATTCACTAGGTTCTTGACGGAGTTTTTTCTTAATGCGGGTGATGATTAGCTCGTCAGTAAAGCTCCGGTGTAACATCTTGTTCCCTAGGCCTGTCTGCAGTTACGACTTGAGCCAGTAGCCGAGTATCATACCGATCGTTGCATACGCCCACTTTTGAGTGCTATTATCATATCCTCCGCCCAGAATGATCCACAGTGAGGCCGCAAGCAAGACGGCGCTTAGGGTCATCCTTGCCCAGAGTTTTTGCTCTGCTTGGCTGCGACCGCCCCCTGGAGGAGCACCATATCTAGGACCGGCAACGGACGAATGTCCTCCATGATTTTTCGCACTTATCTTTCCGGTGCCGGTGATTTTTCTACTATAGTATCTGTGGATTAAAAGCAGGAATACTGTCACCGAGAAAAGAAGTATGGGAACGAGTGTGTTCATTACAATACCACCTTCTATTTTCCACTCTGTGTGTTAACACACCGCAGTTAGTATCGCCGTTCAGAATAGTAGCCACCGATTCCTGATCTGTCAACTAATGTAAATAGCGGAGTAAAAGTTTAGCGCACGCTGCTGTCTGTGCAAAAACAAATAGGCCATAAAAAAGCCCAAGCAGGTTGAGGAGCCTGCTTGGGTGGACGATATTAGGTAATCCACAGAAAGAGTAACACTTTCCGATTGCACATATAGTTTAACTCCATTTGCCCACTTTGTCAAGGAAAAAATTGCACTTTTTCAAAAAAACTTCATTTATTTTATATAGCCCGTTAAGGTCGCTTCCCTCGCTCTCGCCGCTGAGCGGACCGGCAAATTGCCCCCAAAGAGTCGGGCACACCTTTCCACATCAGTTGTTGAAAAGCGGTTGAGATGCTGTTGATTTGTCTCTATTCTATAGAGAGTCAATGGGTTAACACCTTTGAATTTCTCAATCCTTTTTGTTTAGATAGCAGTGAGAAATTATGCGTCTGTATTTGGCGACCCCACAGTAACTTATAAACCTTGATTTCTTATTGAGACGTCAAACCACCAACCATAAGCGTTATGTTAAGTCGCTACTTGATGTACTACCTTGACAATCAACAGACTACAAGTATGGCAATAAAACACCTTTTTTTGTAGGTGACCTTCGTTCAGACGCCATATATTTGAGCCGCTTCACGGTCGTGCTGCTGCGCGGCCGTAAGTTGTCACAGCACGATTGAGTGCTTTTTTTGTCAGACGGCGGAGTTGAAACAAGCTTGACGGGTTGAAATGGTAGTCAAGAACGGGATTTTTCATCCGAGGCAGGGATTGCCTCGGTCTGGTTATCTTGTTGAAATGAATACAGGAGGCAAGTCTTGAAGATAGAACGATATTTCACTCGCGAGGGTGAATCGCCGTACAAGGGCATTGAATTCGTTACGCGATCGTCGGAGATAAAAAACCCGGATGGCTCAACAGTCTTCAAGCTGGAGGATATAAAAGCCCCGCGCCGGTGGTCGCAGGTGGCGGTGGATATCCTGGCGCAGAAGTATTTCCGCAAGGCCAGTGTTCCCAAGACCGATGAAGAAGGAAATGCGGTCTGCGATGCGGAGAGTAATCCGGTTTATGGAGGTGAGACCGACTCGCGCCAGGTTTTTCACCGGCTGGCCGGATGCTGGCGGTACTGGGGAGAAAAGTACGGGTATTTCGACAGTGAGCAAGACGCGCAGGCATTTTATGACGAACTGTGCCACATGCTGGCGGCTCAAATTGCCGCCCCCAATTCACCCCAGTGGTTCAACACGGGGCTTCACTACGCCTATGGGATAGCGGGGAAAGCCCAAGGGCATTACTATGTCGATCCGGAAAGTCGCACTCTGACTCAGACGAAAAACGCCTACGAACACCCGCAGCCCCATGCCTGTTTTATTCAGTCCGTGGCCGATGATCTGGTCAATGAGGGCGGCATTATGGACCTCTGGCAGCGCGAAGCACGCCTGTTCAAATATGGGTCCGGGACCGGCACCAATTTCTCCAACATCCGGGGGTCCAATGAACCTCTTTCCGGAGGAGGAAACTCCTCGGGCTTGATGTCGTTTCTTCGCATTGGCGATCGCGCGGCGGGAGCGATCAAGTCCGGCGGGACAACCCGCAGAGCGGCCAAGATGGTCTGTCTTGACCTGGATCATCCGGATATCGAAGAGTTCATTGATTGGAAAGTGGTCGAGGAGCAGAAAGTCGCAGCCATGGTGGCCGGCTCCAAAGTCATTTCTCACCATCTCCAGCAGATTGTAAAGGCGACAAGGGTAGCAGGCGGCAACGGCGACACTGTCGTTGAGACCGACCCGGCCAAGAATGGCGCCCTCAAAGAGGCTCTGCGCAACGCCCGGCGTATGGCGGTATCGCCGGTTTATATTAAGAAGGTTCTAGATCTCGCAGCGCAGGGGATAACGCAGATTGATTTTATCGAGCTGGACACCAACTGGGAAAGCGACGCGTATATCACAGTTTCCGGTCAGAACTCCAACAATTCGGTTCGCATTCCCAACAGCTTCTTTGAAAAGCTGAAAGAAAGCGCCGACTGGGAGCTTATCCAGCGCACGGATGGCAAGACGGCGGGGACAGTCCCGGCCTCAAAGCTATGGGATAAGATCTGCTATTCGGCCTGGGCCTGTGCGGATCCGGGGGTGCAGTTTGACACCACGATTAACGAATGGCACACCTGTCCCGAGGATGGCCGCATCAACTCCTCCAATCCCTGCTCGGAGTATATGTTTCTTGATGACACCGCCTGCAATCTGGCCTCGATAAACGTGGCTAAGTTCCTGCGAGACGATGGCACCCTGGACATCGAGGGCTACCTCCACGCCATTCGTCTCTGGACGGTGGTGCTTGAGATTTCCGTGTTGATGGCCTCTTATCCCTCGCGCATGATCGCACAAAAGAGCTATGAATTCCGGACGCTGGGTCTTGGGTATGCCAATTTAGGAACGCTGCTGATGCGGTTAGGTATTCCTTATGACTCCCCCGAGGGGTGCGCCTGGAGCGGGGCGCTCAGCGCCATGTTGAGCGGGCAGGCGTATGTCACTTCGGCTGAGATGGCTCGTGAGCACGGGCCGTTCCCGGCGTTCTACCGCAATCGAGACCACATGCTGCGGGTGATTCGAAATCATCGCCGAGCCGCTCATAACGCTGATAAGTCGGAATATGAAGGGCTGACAATCAAGCCGATGGGGCTCAATCCCAACTATCTCCCGGACGATCTCATGAGGTCTGTTCAATCCGTCTGGGACAGGGCGCTGGAGTTAGGTGAGATTCATGGCTGGCGCAACGCCCAGGTCTCGGTCATTGCGCCCACCGGGACGATAGGTCTGGTCATGGACTGCGACACTACCGGCATCGAGCCGGATTTCTCTCTGGTGAAATTCAAGAAGCTGGCCGGCGGGGGTTACTTCAAGATTATCAACAACTCGGTTCCGGTGGCCCTGGCCAAGCTTGGCTACTCCGATAAGGAGATCAACGATATTATCCTTTATGCCTCCGGTCGCAAAACGCTCAGGCAGGCGCCTTATATCAACCATGAATCGCTGAAGGCGCGGGGATTCGGCGACGAGGAACTTAAGAAAGTGGAAGCCGGCCTGGAAAACGTTTTCGACATCAGCTTTGCTTTCAACAAATACACCCTGGGCGAAGAGTTCCTGAAAGAAACGCTCGGCTTCTCGGATGCAACAATTGAGGCCTGGGACTTCAATCTCCTGAAGGAGTTGGGCTTCACTAAGGAGCAGATCGAGGCCGCCAACGAATACTGTTGCGGCACGATGACCCTCGAGGGAGCGCCGCACCTTGACGAAAAGCATCTATCTATATTCGACTGCGCCAATCGCTGCGGCAGGAAGGGCCGGCGCTTCATACCGTTTGAGGCGCATATCCGCATGATGGCGGCGGCTCAACCGTTTATCTCCGGGGCTATTTCGAAAACGATTAATATGCCCTCCGAAGCGACCATCGACGACGTGAAGCGTGCTTATCGCCTCGCCTGGGAGACGATGAACAAGTCCATAGCGGTATACCGCGATGGATCGAAACTGAGCCAGCCCTTAAGCTCCGCCCTGTTTGACGGGGATGAAGAAAGCGAAGACATTTCGGTGGCCAGCGTCTCGCAGAAAATGGCTGAGAAGCTGGTGTACCGCTACATCGCCAAGCGGCGCAAGCTGCCGCATCGCCGGGCCGGTTATACGCAGAAGGCGGTGGTCGGGGGACACAAGATTTATCTTCGTACCGGCGAGTATTACGATGGCACCCTGGGCGAAATTTTCCTCGACATGCACCGCGAGGGAGCAGCCTTCCGCTCCCTGATGAACAGCTTCGCGATTGCCATATCGCTGGGGTTGCAGCACGGCGTGCCGCTGGAGGAGTTTGCCGAGGCTTTCCTGTTTAGCCGCTTTGAACCGAATGGGTTCGTGCAAGGAAACAAGTCGATCAAACGGGCGACGTCCATCATAGACTACATCTTCAGAGAACTCGCGATCACGTACCTGGGTCGGGATGACCTGGCGCACGTGTCCGAGGAAGATCTGCGCGGCGACACGCTCGGCGAACCGACCGGGGAGTCGATGGAGTTCGAGTCCGAGGAACCGGCCGAGCCGCTTTCGTCCGAGTATATCACCGCGGGAAGTCGCACCGCTACCGACGTTCACACCACCCACCTCAACGTGCAGCGAACGCCGGGTGGGAACGGCAATGGCAACCAGGGCAGCGAAACTGCAGGAGGTAATGGAGATGGTCAACCGCTGGAGAATGAGACTGCAAATGAGGAATCTGAAGCGTCCGAGACGATGCTTGAGTATGTCGCTGCGCCAACAGGAACGGGCGATGGAGAAGGAAGCCAAAGACTCCGGCATCAAATCCAAGCAGCGCGACTAAAGGGATACGAGGGAGACATGTGCGGTGAGTGTGGGCAGTTTACGATGGTTCGCAACGGCACCTGTCTCAAGTGCGATACTTGCGGCGCCACCAGCGGCTGTAGTTAGCCGGTCAAGCCGTCATTGGCCGGCCCCAGACGGCCCGGCCTTGGCGGGCAGGGGTGCTGCATTGACTCCCTTCATGGACGAAGGTGGAAAAGGGCTCCGGGTCAGCAATGGCCCGGGGCCCACGTAGAATGAATGGGAGGATTTATGTACAAAACGATTATCATGTTGGTGCTTGTTCTAATCACTTGCCCTCGGATCTTAGGCACCATAGACGTAGTTATAAATACACCAGAATGTGTCGTATTCGCGTCAGATAGCAGAACAACAAGATCGACCACCGCAATAGCGTCAGATACTTATGAAAAAATTGTCAAGGTAACCAATTATGTCATGGCGCAGACAGCAGGAACAGCTTTTCCGGGTAATAAGAATTTCAAAACAACAATACAAGACTTTCGGTGGGATTATGGCTTATCGGATACATCATCAATTCCTATCGACAGTGTCGTCAAATTGTTCGTGGAGTATTGTGAAACGCAGAAGTCCTTAGGGGTCGACTATTCTGGGTTCCTGGTTGCATTTGCCGGACCAGACAGCACCGGAGACATCCAATACTGTGAATATAGGCCTCCCAGAGGCACACCAGTGTACGCAGGTGTCTATCTTGTTCGTAGGCAAGGATCGCGTAATGCGATAGATAGGTTGTTATATGGAATTGACCAGGACATGGAGAAGCAGATAAACAAGTTAGTTCGCCAATTTGTGCCTGACTCTCTCCAAGATACAATCAAAACGGAGCTAGACACATTATTTTCGAAATATAGAGTCGCGACAAACGTTCGTTTGTGGTCTCTTCAAGATGCAATCGATTATGCATATTTGCTCGTCAATTCTACAATACTCATTGACAGAATGGCCGGTGGCGAATATGTGTCTGGTCAACAAAGTGTAAATCCGCGGACAGGTGGTCGCATCCTCCTTTGTGTTGTTACTCGAGATGGTGTCGAATGGATATTGCCACCAAGCTATACGCCGCAACGATGAATACACCGCCGGGTGGCAACCTCAAACTTGTTTGGGGTTGAGTTAAACTGAGGCGCTCCGATTATACTCACCCGCTGGGTGTGGTACAATGTGATCTCGGTCGTTAGACCAACAGAGAGTGATATGGAAACTATCCTCGGAATAATAATCGGCATAGTTGTGACGATTCTTGCCGCAAACTACTACTTCCGCAAAACTACCCGCAAACGACTTTCTTTATATGAGATTCTCAATACACGAATCTTCGCGGGAATCGATAAGGAAGTTCGCAAACTTCTTCATTTCCGTTTCCGGGATGAGGAAGTCGAAGAACTTCAACAGGTCGAGTTCCTCGTAGCAAACGATGGTGAACGTGCGATCAGTAACCCAATTGAACCCTTGCGACTAAGATTGCCACAAGGGGTAAGAGTGCTTGACGCTACGATCCTTTATCGATCTCCGAAAACGCTCCAATGCAAGGGCAATGTTAAGTCACCACCGGAGGGATCGGCGGTTGTTACCTTTGAATTTCCGCTGCTCAACAAGGGAGATTTTTTTCTTGTAAAGCTGCTGCTTAGTGGCAGCGTGCCAAGCGATGATATGAAGTTCACGTTAGTCGCTGATGATCTTCCGCGCACTCTCGAGTTCAACCGGTTGCCTCCTCAAGCTCTCGAAGAGAAGAAACTCCGGGTCGAATGGGGAATTGTCGTCGCGGGAATGGTAGTGCTCGCCCTTGGCTCCGCCATGTCCTTCGCTCTCTTCAACCTTGTAGAGCATCGTCCAGACGCGTTCCCGTATCCTTGGAGCACCTTCAAGTTTTCGGTACTCTCGCTATTGGTTGTTGCACCCTCTGTTATTGGTGTGGTACTCATCTGCATTTTCGGCGCCCTATTGGTAATCGCTGCAGGTCTGGAAGGTCTCTGGATCAGGGGCACAAGATTTCCACTTCCTAAGGAATTGCGACGTCGCGGTTTTCGCATCTTTTCTGGGCACGATGTTTCTGACTATACTGATCATCTTGATAACGAATCCGACAGGGTCGACGAAGTTAAGTAGATCAGTGTAGATGGCATGTCTGTTACAGATCTTCCCTACTCAAACTTCTATGCTCGGTCAGGAATCCTTTCCTGACCCCACCTCTATAGCCGTCACGAAAGGGTTCGTGACGGCGCGTGGAACCAATCACCGTATAACCGGCGACGGGTGGCAACCCAAACTTGTTTGGGGTTGAACCCCCCCCCATTTTGCCGCAACCGACTGGGCTGTAAAAACTTACAGCTAAGTAGGTCAAAAGCCCTGAGCTTTTGACAAGTCAAGTGTCCGAACCTGAGGGGTATCGATCTACGGGACTGTCAGGTGAGCGGTGGGCCACCCAGTTCACAGAGCAAAGCATATGCGAAAAATCACTTGCGTTCTTGTGAGCAGTATGTTATATTATACTTCGAACTTATGGTGTTCACACAAATGTTTTCTACAGGATGTAGTACATAGCAGACGTTCGCTAACGAGAAACTCAAAAGAATTAGGCATCAACCTGTTGCCTCATGGAGGAACAACATGAAAACCGCCATTCACTTGGTAGCGACGTCAGCCATCGTGCTTTTCGTGTGTGTATCTCTGGGCCTGGCCGACCAGTCGTCCCGTGATTACGTGCAGCCGGCTGCGGAAGTTGAGCCCGTCAAATCGTTACCTTTTATCAGCCTTGTCAGCGAGAACGAGAACGGCCTGTCTGTGGCACGGTCCGATGCCACGACTGTTTATGACGCGGCACAGGGTCCGTCCGAAAACGGGGGAGATATTAACCTAAACGGTGTCCCCAACGAAATTGCCGACGCGGTTCTGTACACAAAATACTTCATTTACGGTCTGCAAGTGTTCCGCATAGACCAACAAGCCCAGGTTATGGAGACCGACACTAATGCTGATGGTCTGAGGCTGACGGTGGGTGACCTGATCTATCAGATTCGCATAATTGAATAATAGGCGGGCGCTCTATCTCTTGGAGCCAAGTAAGTCAAAAGGCTCTGCGCTTTCTACAATTTAGTTGTCGAAACCACGGGGGTTTCGACCTACAGTTATCTTCGCTACGGCGATGTCAGTATGACATTCCCCGCGCCGACGACCACGAACCGATCCTGCGCCCAGATCACACCGGACAGGCGGATCGTCACACCAGAGGTTACAGTCGACCAGTCTTCGCCGTCAGATGAAGTCATAATCATTCCCAGCGCGCCCACCGCGACAAACCGCTCGCCGGACCAGACGACAGACTCGAAATCATCCACCGTTGCCAGTGTTTGCTTCGTCCACAAGACACCGCTGTCCGCGGACATCAGCACTGTGCCAACAACGCCCACGGCAACAAGTCGGCTATCCGAGGCAGCAATGCCTGAAAGACGAACTGTGTCACCAGATGCTCTTGGCGTCCAGTCCTCTCCATCCGGCGATGTAATTATAGTGCCTTCGTCACCGACGGCGATAAACTGCGAATTTGCCCAGATCACATCGTACAGAGTCACATCCACGCCGGAGGTGGTATCCGTCCAGCTTTCACCGTCGGGAGAAGCGATAATCGTGCCCTCGGCGCCCACGGCCAAAAATTGCGCCCCAGACCAGGTTATGCTCTCCATCTGGGTGGGCACCGGGGGGGTCCGTGTTGTCCAGTCCATGCCGATGGTAGAAGTGATGATCGTATTTTCAGCGCCCAGTGCGGCGAATAGCTCGCCGGAATATGCGATTGCCTTGAGAGGATTGGACGTCCCTGACGGTTGCAGTGTCCAGGTGACAGCGTCGGATGAAGTCAGTACCGTCCCGGCGTCGCCGACGGCAACGAATAGAGAATCGTCGGCAGCGACGTCGTACAGAGAAGTAACCGGCCCAGATGCTTGGAGCGCCCAGGTAGCGCCGTGATCCGATGTCAGTATCGTTCCGTTCAGGCCTACCGCGAGGAATTGTCCGTTCGCCCAGATGACGCTTCGCAGCTGGTCATCATAATCGGAATTGCTGAACGTCCAAATATCGCCGCCGGGCGACGTCACAATTACACCATTATCTCCAACGGCAACGAACAGTGAATCCGACTCTGACCACGCTACGCTGCGAAAATAGATACGCAGCCCGGACAGTTGCGTGTCCCACCTGATAGAATCGGGCAGGGTGAGGTCAGGTGAGGTGAGTATGGCGCCGTCCTGCCCAACCGCGACGTACTGCGTTCCCGACCAGACTATGTCATATAGGTACAAGCCCAGGTTGGAATTGACGACCGTCCAGCTGGTTCCATCCGGCGACTTGAGCACCACCCCTCCGCCGACCACAATGAATTCTCCATCTGCCCAGGTCACCCCGTACAGGTGCACTGTGATTGCCGTTACAAATATGATATCGCCTGCTATTACGGTATCCATGACTGTTACTCTGTCCCATGCCGCCCCGTCACTCGAAGTAACTATGGTGCCGTTTTGGCCGACGGCGACAAATCTGTCCCCGGACGAGGCGATGCCGTACAGCCAGTTTGACGTCGCCGAGGAATCTATGACGGTCCAGGTGAAACCACCAGGGGAGGCGATGATAGTACCCGCGTCGCCAACCGCTACAAACCGCTCCCCGGACCACGTTACACCATACATGTCCTTGGTTGTCGGCGACGGCTGCGTGGTCCAGGTGATACCATCGGGTGAAGTGAGAATCACCCCTTCTTCTCCGATAGACACATACCGTTGTTGTTGCTCCGACCAGGCCGCGTCGAACAGGTAATTGCTCGTGCCGGTCGGCCTCAGGGTCCAGTAGTCTCCAACCTGTGAAGGAGGCGGCTCAGTCGGGTTGTCGCCGTCGCAAGAAATCAGGACAACAGACACAAACAACACCGCCGGGAACAGTAGTAGCCGCTTTATAGAGGGCATGAACATCTCCTTTTTAATAATGCCAATTCAAATCAGATGTTACAACGACCGTATATCTACATTACATCCGATTAACGCGCTCAATATAGTGCAAAGCAAACGCCCGTTCAATAGAAATTCCAGCGCCCCAGGGGAGAACCCATTGTGATTCAGTCAACTTGTGGTTTCAATAGGCAGAACCACTTCGGGTTCTGCCCTACTTGGGCTCTCTTGAGATTTGCGCTGTCCCCTACTAATACGACGTGATTATGATCCCATTTTCACCGACGGCTACGAACCTGGCGCCGGACCAGGCGACGTCGTTGAGATCAGCGGTTGTGGGGGAGCTTCTTGCCGTCCAGTGGATACCATCGAGAGAGGTGAGAATGCCTCCGTCGGCTCCAACCGTAACTAATCGGACTCCCAGGGTTGTAATTCCCCATGTTACGCCGCCAAGGTGGTTGGACGTCCCGATCTGCCGTGAGATCCAGGTTTCGCCGTTTGTAGAAGTGAGAATCGTTCCGTAATACCCCACCACCACCAATTGCTCCTCTGTTGCCGTTATGCCCAACAGAGGCTCTGCTGTCTCCGAAGGGCATTCACTCCAAAAGGCGCCGTTGGTGGAAGTGAGAATAGTTCCCCAATGTCCGCAGATGACCAGAAGATCGCTAAAGGCGGCTACACCATACAGCCAATGGTTTGCCGGGGAGTAGTACTTCGACCTCCAGCTTGTGCCGTCAGGCGAGGTGAGAATGCAGCCATCAGCGCCAACGGCGACAAAAAGACTCCCCGACCAGGCTACCGCAAACAGCGACCCGGTCGTTCCCGACGACTCCACCTTCCAGTTTATGCCGTTTGGCGAGGTTACCACAGCGCCGCCGGTGCCGACAGCTACCATCCGTCTTCCCGACCAGGCGAGACCGTTCAGCCGGCCTGTGGTCCCGGAGGTTCTCGGCGTCCAGGCAAGGCCGTCGGGCGAAGTGAGTATCGTGCCCGTCGCGCCAACTGCCACGAATTGTGTTCCCACCCATGTCACGCTTGCCAGCGAGCTGCCGGTTCCCGACTCGGTCACCCCCCAGAGTCTGCCGGGGTGGAAAATCCGGAATTCTCTCGGTGACGAAGCCTGTCCGCCAACGGTGGTAACGGTGATAGGGCCGGTCGTAGCGCCCGTGGGAACTTTGGCCTGTATTTCGGTGGGAGTCGCGGCAACGACCTTTGCTGAAACCCCATTAAACCTAACGCTGTTTGAGGACGGGTTGGACATAAAATTAGCGCCGGTGATGGTTACTATTGTTCCAAGCCTGCCGCTGTCCGGGCTGAGTCCGGTTATGATTGGCGGCGGCGGCCTTGTTGTAAACGACCAGAAGTAAGCAGCCCCCAGAGCCTTCCCATCCTTGTCTCGGACACCGGTCGTTATTGTGGCCGTGTAAGTGGTGCTGTACGTGAGAGTGCGAGAGGGGGTGAATTCGGCTGTTGTACCAGTGTAGCTGACAGTCCCTTCGCCGCCGTTGTCGATTAAGAACGTCTCAGTTGTAATTGTCGATGGATCCATCATTCTGGAGAAGCCGACTCTAATAGCGCCGGTAGTGGCCACGTTCGCAGCGCCGTTTTCCGGCTCGGTCCATATCACCGCCGGTCTGGTGGATACGTTGATATCCTTGGAACAGGAGTTCCAGCACAGCAGCAACCCCAGATACCCAAAAAACCAGACTACACGTTTCATATGCCGCATAAGAAGCTCCTCGGCCTTTTCCGCTGAGTGACAGGCGCAGCGTGGGGATTGCGCTTACAAAGATAACGAGAATGACCTCGACCTTCAACCAATATAGCTCTGCGACGCTCCTTGCCCAATTTTAACGCTGTTCCTTCAAAGACCGCCTGTCGATTACCCGCCATACACTTGTCAAGCATTCTTCACTTGTTGCCTGTTTACGGGGCCAAAACCACACACCAAGCCTAACTATAGACGGATCAGCACCGCCGGTTGATTAATTCTCCGATAAAAAGTTCAGAAAAGGTCTTCCGGCGCCGGGCTGACAGACGTCGGCTGTCGGCATACCGGTCTTTCCGGTTTCACTTTGCCGCCACGGCTATAAATTCACACTTGTATTGTCTGAACCGTTATCCTATTCTTAAGAAACGATCATTCGGTAAAGGAGGTTTCCAATGAACGGTCTGTTGCGAAGCCTGAGGCTACTCATTTTCACCCTAATCATGAACGGCGGACTTTGCGCTGGGATGCACCCGGCCGGCTATCCGCCGGAAGTCGATCAAGTACTGACTAAAGCGGGAGAAAATCGTGGGGAGTTGGAAAATGTTCTAGTGTATTTTGAGCAGCGCCATGATACGTTGGCGTTAAGCGCGGCGCAATATCTCATTGCAAACCTCGAAGGGCACCGCTACACCATCTATGGCCTCTATGACACCAGTCAATCAGAGGTAGATTTTGATGTTCTGGCCTATCCCGATTACAAGACGCTCATACAGGCATGGGATGAAATCGAAGCTGAACGGGGCGAGCTCGACTTCGAGAAGAAAGACAGCGTAAAGGACATCAATGTCATCACAGCCGATTATCTCATAGAAAACATCACCTGGGCCATCAGGGCGTGGCGTGAAAAGCCGTGGTGTCGGAGCCTTTCATTCGAGGACTTCTGTGCGTACGTCCTTCCCTACCGCGGGAGCGGCGAACCGCTGGAGTCGTGGCGGCAGGCTTTCTGGCGGCGCTATCGGGACCTTGAACAGGAAATGGAGAATCCCGAAGATGCCATTGAAGCCGCCCGGTTGATAAACAGCGATATCAAGACATGGTTTACTTTCGATTCGCGTTTCTACCGCCACCCGACCGATCAGGGCTTCAGCGAAATGCTGACCAATCGGATGGGCCGCTGTGAGGACATGACCAACCTGACCATTTACGCTATGCGTGCCAACGGCTTAGCCGTCACCAGTGACTACACCCCCCACTGGGCCAATGCCGGCAACAATCATGCCTGGAACGCGATAGTCACACCGGATGGCCGGGCCATTCCATTCATGGGAGCCGAAGCAAACCCGGGGGAATACCGACTGGCACATCGCGCGGCCAAGGTCTATAGAAAAACATTCGCACAACAAAAGGGCAACCTTGCTTTTCAGAAAGAAGAGCATCAAAAGGTTCCACCCTGGCTCAGGGGCAAGAGCTACAAAGATGTAACCGCAGATTACACCGACGTCCGCGATGTGACAGTCACTTTCGATGATCCCATTCCGGACAGCATTCACTATGCCTATCTGTGCGTGTTCAATTCAGGAGAATGGAAGGCGATCCACTGGGGGAAGATTGACGATCAAAGAGCCCTGTTTACCGATATGGGGAAAGATATTGCATACCTTCCCATGTTTTACATTAACGAAGAGCTGGTTCCCGCGGTGGCTCCGTTAATTCTCGAAAAGGATGGTCGGATGACGGAGCTTGCCGGTAAGGAAGGTCAGAAGACAACCGTCTCTTTAATGGCGACCAGTCGCCCAACAAGCAAGGATACAACAGAGGCGCCGCCTGAAACATACCTGACTTCGGGGCAAGAGTACGAGTTGTTCTATTGGGACGACGATTGGATTTCCGTGGGAAAGGCGACTGCGACGGATCAACCGTTAGAGCTTGACAACGTGCCGGAAGGATTCCTTTACTGGTTGGTTGCCACCGATTTACGGAAAGAGGAGCGAATCTTTACTGTCGAGAAAGGCGTCCAGGTCTGGTGGTGAACTAACCGACAGGACGGCCTTTGCGCTATACGTCAACAGTCACTGGCGGAAAGCAACGGTCATGTGGAGACAACACTTCAAACTAACTGAACTGGGCACGACGGTCAGGCAGGAAGTCATTGCCGGCGCGACGACGTTCGTCACGATGGCTTATATCATTATCGTGAATCCGAAAATCCTCGAGGCGGCGGGCATACCGTTTGGCCCTTCGATGGTGGCCACGATTCTCAGCGCCTTTTTCGGAACGCTGGTCATGGGGTTGTATGCCAACCGGCCCTTCGCCATAGCGCCGTACATGGGAGAAAATGCGTTTATCGCTTTTACCGTCGTGGGGGTGTTGGGTTATAGCTGGCAAACGGCTCTGGGAGCCATTTTCATCGGCGGAATTCTCTTCACGATAATTACTCTCCTTAAGATACGAAGCTGGCTGGCCAATTCCATACCGGAAGGGTTGAAAATCGGTTTTGCGGTTGGTATTGGACTGTTTCTGACCTTTATTGGCCTCAATGAATCGGGTATAGTCACGGTGGGTGTACCCGGTGCACCGGTGCATGTCGGCAATTTCCGCGACCCATCGGTCATTTTAGCCATAGCAGCCTTCTTGTTGATCAGTTTTCTGATGATCAAAAAGGTCAAGGGCGCTATCCTCATCGGCATTCTGGCGGTCACTTTTGCGGCGTTTTTTACCGGGGCTGCCCAGTTGCCGGAAGAGTGGGTAAGTATGCCTCCGAGCATCTCACCCATTCTTGGCAAATTTGATATTCTGGGTGCGCTCCACTGGGGATTCTTCGCCGTTATTCTCACTGTTCTTGTGATGGACTTCGTCGACACCACCGGTACGCTGATAGGCCTGTCCTACAAAGCAGGGTTATTGGACGAGCAGGGCAACCTACCGGAGGTCGAAAAGCCGATGCTGTGTGACTCGGTGGCTACGATCGTGGCGGCGGCGCTGGGGACGACGACGACCGGTACCTACATCGAGTCGGCGACCGGGATCGAGGCCGGCGGTAAATCCGGGCTGACCTCGGTTGTGACGGCTTTTCTGTTCTTGCTGGCGTTGTTTCTGGCGCCTTTTCTTGCCGTGATCCCCCCGTGCGCGTACGGGCCGGCCTTGATGATTGTCGGTATGCTTATGCTCTCTCCGATTGCGAAAGTCAAGTTTGACGACCTGACCGAGGTCATCCCGATCTTCTGCATCATTGCCCTGATGAGCTTCACCTACAACCTGGGAATCGGCATGACGGCCGGGTTTGTGGTCTACCCCTTGCTGAAACTCCTGTCGGGGAGAGCGCGGGAGGTCCGGGCGGGGCTGTGGGTCTTGGGTGCTATTTCGCTTTTGTTTTTTGTCTTTTATCCGTATTGAGCAAAGTTGCCAAGGTCGGATTGGCCGACCGGCACCACCCCGCTGATGCCGACAACTGGAATACCCCTGAATCAATGTGTATTTTGAACTTGACAAGAGGCAAAGAAAGGTTATATTACGAATTATGTCGAACTATCGAAATGCTGATGTGGAGACATATGCCAGTCTGTTTAAAGCTCTGGCAAATCCCAACCGACTGAGGATCTTCCTCCGCCTGGTTTCCTGCTGTGTCCCCGGCAAAACCCGCTGTACCGACGACGGGATGCGTGCTTGTGTCGGCGAACTGGGGCAGGACCTGGGACTGGCTCCATCGACTGTCTCTCACCATATCAAGGAACTTTGTCAAGCAGGCTTGATCCGGATGGAACGGTCGGGGCAGAATGTAGAATGCTGGGTCGACCCCGAAATATTGGCGGAGTTAGCCGAATTCTTTGATGTTAGACCTGTTCGGCTTAACCAGTAGTTTTTCTTATTGAGTAGTTCGAAGGTTGTCAAATGAACGTAAAACGAGATAATGACGATCTGTCCTTTAATGCCGATGCCTGGTGAACGAAAAGGAGTGAACCTGCCTTCTCAGAGACACAACGAGATCGGAAATTGAAAAGGAAGGATGTGTAAAATTAGCAAAAACAAAAAAGTTGATGAACCGGTTAACATTAAAATCAGATACTGCGTTGAATGAGGCTACCTGTCAAGAGCCTCCAGTTTGGCGGCTGCAATTAAAGCGAAGTATGGCCTAACAGCGAATCTGAAAGAGGGTCATAACGGAATTTTTGAAGTGACTTTTGATGATCGGGTTGTCTACTCCAATAAGAGTGAGTGCGGACGCCTTCCCGAACACGGGGAAATCTTTCAGTTGATCAACGAGTACACTGGAATGGCCCAGGAAGGCTCAGCGATAACTAGTCCAGGTGAACAGAAGATACCAAATCATACCAAAGCAGCAACTTCCTCCTGCGGGTGTGTACCAGAACCGAACAAATCTGAATCAGCAGGAGGCACCAGTTGCTGTTCGGCGTTCTCGACTGGCGGCAATTCACGAACAAAGACCTTTCTTTTCTCTTTCGTAGTAGTGCTGGCAGTGGGGGTTGGAGGTTATTCGATTTACAAAAGGCCAACAACTGATTCTCAGGATCCCGAAACATCGGTCACTGCCTCCACCAGTAAGTATGTGGCTGGACTGGTCACACACAGCTGGGTTGCCGAGGGTGGCGCTGCGGCTACGCTCGATCTGAAGTTTGAATCGGTGGCCGAGGTGGAGCAAGCCGGGGCCAACAAAGAGGTACTTTTTGTTCTCCTGCCGGGTGAGAGCGGGCTGCCGGCTCCCGATTTCATCGGAGAACTTGAAGCAACAGTCGACAAGCTAATCACGAAGGGAAAAAAAGTTGCTGCCTTTATGCTCCATGAAAAGGCCGAGGGCTATGATAAGTTGGTGAAGGATTTCGAGGTCGAATCATTTCCGTCGGTCATTGTAGCCGGCAACATTGGGCAGTCATCAGTTCTGGCGGGAGATGTGACAGAGACCACCCTCCTGCGTGCGTTTGTGCTGGCGACCACGCCGGCAGCCAGTTGCGGTGATAACGCCAAGATGGCCTGCGGCGGTAAAGCCAATGCGGACTGCTGTCCCATAAAGTAGAAGGGCGCTATGCAAGAGTGGATCGCTCAGATTCTTGAAACTCCGACCCTCAGCCTGACAGTCTTGGCGGCTGCCTTTCTGCTTGGGTTGCTCGGCGCGGTCAGTTCGTGCTGCGGCCTGCCGGTTATCGCGGCCATAGCCGGATACTCAGGCAGTCAGGTCAACCGAACGAGACGTCGCGATGTCTGGGTGGCGGGGCTGGCTTTCATGGCGGGTACGATCATCGCCCTGGCTGCGATAGGAGCCGTTACAGGTTTTGTCAGTCAGACGGTCGGGTCGACATTGGGGAAATACTGGCAACTCTTTGCCGGGTTGGTAATGGTTGTGTTTGGCCTGGCCGCTCTCGGTTTTCTCCCGTTCAGGCTCAGGCTACCGAAATTCGGCTCAGCAGCGGGAGCGATGCCGGATGGTACCGGCAAGGCGATGATGTACGGCCTGGCCATCGGCGGTGGCACCTCTGCCTGTGCGGCCGGATGTTCGCCGGTTTTGCCGGTAGTGCTGGGTGTCGTTGCCCTGCAGGGTCGAGCCTGGTGGGGGGCAGTGATCCTTTCAGCTTTTGCTTTTGGATACAGCCTGCCGCTGGCCGGAGGATTAGTGGGCTTGAGTCTCGGCTTTGAGAAACTTGGCTCCATAATTCGGCGATTCGGATCAGCCATCAAAATAGTTGCCGGGTTGCTTTTAATCGGGGTCGGTTTTTATCTTTTGGCAACGGCATAATTATTATGACACAACATAGCAAAATCAGTTCTGTCCGATGCAATCAGTCGACTGACGATCGTGCGGGTGAAAGCTTCCACATAGGATCGGTCGATACACCCATTGGGAAGATTCCCCGAGTAGGTACCGAGTTACAATTCGCCGACCGCCTTGGCGAAGGGAAGGTGCGCTGGGGGATCGGCCGGAAGCGGTATCGCGTCACCCCGGGACTGTATGCAGTCGGATTCCCGACGCCAAAATCGCCAGTTTTAGTTTCGGCTAACTACAAATTGAGTTTCGATAGGTTGCGATCACAATTAACCGGTCGTGATGCATGGATATTGGTCCTCGACACCCGAGGTGTCAATGTATGGTGTTCCGCCGGCAAAGGAACTTTTGGTACCGAGGAATTGGTAAAACGTGTGGATGTCACTTGTCTGAGTGATGTCATTACTCACCGAAGGCTCATCTTACCCCAGTTGAGCGCCACGGGTGTCAGTGCCCATGAGGTCAAACGGCTCAGCGGTTATCGGGTGGTGTATGGACCGGTGCGGGCAGAGGATTTGCCGGCCTTTCTGGATGCCGGGAGGAAGGCAACGCCCGAAATGCGCCGGGTACGGTTCACTTTGCGCGATCGAGTGGTGCTTATACCGGTGGAGCTTGTCATGTCGGCCAAGTACGCTCTGCTTATCGCGGCTTGCATTGTTCTCCTTTCCGGATTGGGGTCAGAGGGATATTCATTTGCAAGGGTGCAAAGCTTTGGTTTGTGGGGTGCTGTCCTTTTGTTGGGGGCGTGGTTTTGGGGAGCAGCGGCAACTCCGACCCTTCTGCCCTGGCTGCCGGGACGATCGTTTTCGGTGAAGAGTGCCTGGGCCGGCCTCCTGTTCCTTCTGGCAGCAGGGTGGTCTGTATGGGCTCATCCCGGGTTGTTTGCAAATTGGGTGGTGGCTGCCTCGTGGCTGTTTATCATCCCGGCCGTGACAAGCTTTCTGGGGATGAACTTCACCGGCGCCTCGACCTATACCTCTCTGTCCGGAGTTCGCAAGGAGATGCGGGTGGCGGTGCCCTTGCAGATCGGGTTTGCCGTGGTTGGTTTAGGCTTATGGGTGACCGGACTATTTGTGTGAAAGCCTGGGTTGTATGCAAGAGGGCGAGGCTATGCTGACAATGCAATACCTGCCAAACGTGGTAACTCTGAAGCTGCAGGCCGACAAGTGCAATGGATGCCGCATGTGTGTCGAGGTTTGCCCGCACGCGGTGTTCGTTATCGAAAACAAAAAGGCCCGCATTGCCGATCGTGACGCCTGCATGGAATGTGGCGCCTGCGCCATGAATTGTCCAGAGGGAGCTCTATTGGTCAGATCCGGTGTAGGTTGCGCGACCGGAATTATCGAGGGGATCCTTAGTGGGGGCGAGCCGAGCCGCGGCTGCTCTGGCGACACTACCTGCTGTGGTTGATATTCTCCTTGTCCAGAAGAAGGAAGATTGATACGCAGTTAGTTTCAAACATAAACTAATATTTCATTACGGGGTGCTGTCATGCGGGGTATACGTAGGCGGCAGATGTGCACGTCTGCCCCTTCCTGGCTTCCAGGTTCTGTCAGTCAAAGGCCGTGCGCTTTTGACGAGAATTAAAATGTCGAAACTACGGGAGTTTTGACCTACTTTTTCTTCATCATCTCCTTGATCTTCATAAGCGTTTCGGTATCGACTTCATCGACGAGGTTCTTGAGTTCGCTTTGAAGCTCGACTTTTTTGGCTGCCTCTTTTTCCTCCACGCTGGTATCCATCCCCAGAATATTCTTGATGGCCGCCACGTAGTTGTCCGGTTTGATCGGCTTTTCAAGGTAGATGCCGGGGCCGGACATTGTCAACTCCTTGAGGTCGGCTTTACCGAGATCATCGCGGGCGTGACCGGTGACGATTATGATCGGGATTTTGGCCCACTCTTTGTTCTTGATCAGATCGCGATAGAACTTGACACCGGACCGTTTGGGCATGACCAGGTCCAGTGAAATCAAGTCGGGCTTTTGCTTTTTTACTTGATCGAGGGCTTCAAAACCGTTGTTGGCGGTAACAACATTAAACCCGGCTTCTTTCAGAGCCATAGATAAAAACTTCCTGACATCTTCTTCGTCATCGACTACCAGCACCGTTTTTGGGGGCGACTCAGCCATCATATTCTCCCTGGAATGGTTTCACATTTACGCTGTATTATGTTTCTCTCTGCCATACAAGGCAAGCAGTCTTTTGCGAGGGAACTCCATCTTGAACCTGGCGCCCTCCCCTTCTTTGGAGCGGACGATTATCCTGCCGCCGTGCTCCTGCACGATCTTCCGTGTCGTCAAAAGGCCCAGGCCGGTGCCCTGCCCTCCTTTGGTGGTAAAGAAAGTGGTAAAGATTTTCTTCTTTATCTCGTAATCCATCCCGCCACCGCTGTCGGTTACTTCGAACGACAGGATGCCTCTTTCATCTTTGGTTCGTATGGTTACGAAGCACTTTTTCTTTTCGCTCATCTGGCAGGCGTCGATAGCGTTGGAGACAAGGTTGGTCAGGCAGGTATGGATGCCGTCGGGATCTAGCGGAGCCTTTTTTACTTTGGGGTCAAGTTCCGCCCGCAGATTGATGCCTGACTTTTTGGCTACCTCTTTGTACAGGTTAACGATTTCCATCACCGGGTCGTTCGGGTTGACCATCTTGGCCTGGGGGAGGCGTCCCTTGGCGAAGCTGAGGAAGTCCTTCACAAGGGTAGTTGTTTTATCGAAATTTCTCTCAAGTATTTCCCAGCCCTGGCTGATGACTTCTTTGTCCTCTTTTTGCAGGCCGAGGCCGACGATGTATTTGCCTCCTTACAAGTCCCATGAGGATATTCTTGATGCTGTGCGCCAGTCCGGCGACGGTTTGGCCCACGGCCGCCAGCCGTTCGGCTTCGATGATCTCCTCTTCCAGCTTCTTGGTTTCCGTGATGTCGGTCGATATTTCAATGACGTGGGCAATCTTTTCGCTGCCACGCGCCAATGGCGAGGTGGTTACGATATAATTGGTCCGCTCACCCGTCTTGCTGACCCCCACCTGGTCGGATCTGTGCACCTTGCCATCCTTGAAGGTCTTGGCCGCCGGGCAGTGGGGACATTTTTTCTTGCGCCGTTTGTATATCTCGTAGCAATGCTCACCCCTCACATCGCCGAAACGCTCGCGGAAGGCCTCGTTGGCTCTGACGATGCGGAAATCGTTATCGATCACGGTAATGTAGCACGGCACGCGGTCAAACAGTATCTGATATTCTTGCTGCCAACCCTTGGTTTCGGTAACGTCTCTTGACATCTCGACGATATAATCAACGGGACCGTGAGGATCTTTTTTTAGCGGCGCAATGTGCACGACATAATGCGCCTGCCGTCCATGTTGATCGACGCCGACCTCGTCGGAGACGCGGGCCTTGCCGTCCTCGAAGGTCAGCGCGCTGTTGCACCTGTCGCACGGCCTGTCCAGCTTCTTATAGACCTGGTAGCACTTCCTGCCGCGCCACTTGCCGAAGTACTCGGTGAAATTGTCGTTGGCCTCGATGATATTGTAGTCGCGATCAATAATGGCTACGTTAAACGGCACCTGCTGGAGCAGTTCGTATTGAACCCATGGTGGCAGAGCCCGCTTTTTCTTGGCCTTACTGCTTGGCATTGGATCCGGACAAACTCTTCAACCTGGACGGGCTTTTCGATATACTTCTCCGGTGGGGGGATTGACTCGTCGGAAACAAAGTCTCGAAAATCGAATTCCCCCGCTTGTGCCACGCCGCTGATAATAACAATCGGAATGTCCTTGAACCTGCGGTCTTCTTTCAACCGGGTGTATAGCGAAATCCCCGACTCCCTGGGCATCATGATATCAAGCAGGATCAGATCGGGCTTCTCCCGCGCAACCGTCTCAAAGCCCGATTGAGCCGTATGGGCGGAGAGGGGTGTGTAGCCGTTGTGTTTGAGAATAGTGGTGAGGTAAGTCACCACGTCCGGCTCATCGTCAACGATAAGAACTTTCCTCTCCATGTTATTCCTGTTTACGGTTCCCCTCTCTGCACACTTGCTCCGGGAAGGACGACACGGTTGAAATGCCGCCCCCCTACTTCCTCCTCAACCTCGTCCTGCAGGTAATCCGGGGGGGTTGACTCGTGACAAGTGGCACAACGGCCCAGATTGGGTTTGTTGGGCAACTCGATGGCTTTCTTTTTGTGGCAGTTGACACATAAGCCGTGCATGGCGTCCGTATACGACGAGGCTACGTGCTTTTCGACTTCTATCAACGCTCCGGGAACGAACAGGTCCTTGTGACAAACCTCACATTTCTTGGCTGTGGAAGCCGCACGTTCTTTGTCAGGTTCGTGGCACTGGCGACAGGCGATGTTGGCGCCGGTGGGACTGGCATGCCAGTCGTGCCTGAAAACGTCGGACGGGGAATACATATCTCGGTGGCAGGCATAACAGCCACTCTGTTTGTCCATGGGAAGGTTCATGTGATGGCAAAGCGCGCACGACCGTTCCTCGCCATACAACGCAATGTGGAAGTCGTGTTTGAACGTTACACCATAGCCATCGCGGTTACCGTCGACAAAAAGTGTGTCGCCGCCGCGAGCTCTGTACGTCGGGACTTCCTCAATGCCGCCGCTGCGGATCTTTTTACCAGGCAGGAAGGCGAAGGCGACCGCAAAACTAAGCACAAAGGCAAATGAATACCTCGTTCTGGCCGCTACGCCGGGCGCCCCCAGCCAGACCTCAGAGGTGCGATCAAAGAGCGGTTTTGCATGCCGATCAGCCTCGGGATGCCGGGGACGTTTTTCCCAGACGTGAAATTTCTCGATAGCAAACAAAAACACCAGCGCCGCACCCGACACCACTCCCAGGGTGATAATGATCTCCGTCCAGGACGGGAAATAAGTATCGCCGGTCACGCGCAACATCGTCAACCCGCCGACGTTGATGCGGTTAAAGACCATGCCAGACACAACCAGCAACGAGCCGACCCATTGCCCCGCGAGGCTGTAGCGGACACGCGGTATTGAGAAGAGGGTTATCGGGATAATCACCGCCATGGCCATCTCGACGATAAAGAGGGCGCTTTCCCAGGTGCCGGAAAAGATCAGGCCAAACTTTCCGGTAGCAATGATATCGCTCATGCGGACGACAAAATACAACCCAAGCACCCATATTGCCCCCTTACACAACTTGGCTACGAGGTGGCTTTCGGTTTTGCGCCGGTAGAGGTAACTTGAAGTGAGGCTTTCCAGGCTCACCATCATCAAGCCGAGAGCCACGGCGGAGATAAAGAACAGAATCGGGAGGATCTCCGAGTACCAGAGGGGGTAGAGCTTGAAAGGCATGATAAGAAAGAGCGAACCGAGCGATGACTGGTGCAGAGTGGAAAGCATGATACCCACGAGAACCAGTGGGAAACGGAATTTCATAAGGAAGCTTCTTATTTTGGCGTAGCGGCTGGCTTCCTCCAGCGGGACCGGGCTGAACTCCAGCAGGAGCACCGTCGTGTAAAGCATCACGCACCAGCCGACTTCAAGCAGCGGCGAGTGGAAATTCCAGTAAATCATCATGTGCCAGATGTTCCAGGGCAGGCCGAGGTCGAACAGCAGGCTGACAATAACAGCCATGTAGCCTAAAAAAGCCGTCAGGACTGCAGGCTTTACAAGCGGATGGAACTCTTGTCGCTTCATGATATAGAATATGGCGGTAATGACAAAGCCGCCGGAGGCTAAAGCCACCCCGGCCATAACGTCAAAACCGATCCACAGCCCCCAGGGAGTGGCGTCGGTGAGATTGGTAACGGCGCCTAAGCCGAAAGCAAAGCGCGTGATCCCCACTGCGGCTGTAAGGCCGGTTATGATCCAGAGAATCGTTTTTGTTATCTGCACTCTGTCCATGACCTAATCCTCCTTCTCCGTCTCTTCGCCCTCAAGCTTCATTCTTCGCTTGATTACCCAGTTCAGCCCCAGCATAAACACTCCCACCCCGACAAAGGTATACGGCACCGATTTCATGGCGATCGAAGTTGTCTGCGGGAGGACCAGATCGCCAAGATTGGGCTGGTAGGACAGGAATCCAAGGTCTATGTCAGATATGTACAGCACCGATGTCCCTCCCACCTCGTGTTCACCATACACCTTGTTGAGGTACTTTCCGGGGTTTTGCCGGATACGGCGGTGAGCCTCGACGAGGAGCTCGTTGCGGTCGCCGAAGATCGTTGCACCCACAGGACACGCTTGCGTGCAAGCCGGCTGCTTGCCTTCTTTAATTCGGTCGTAGCACATGATGCACTTGCGGACGTACGGCACCAGTTTGTCCCAATCGTAGCGGGGAATCCCGTATGGGCAAGCCATCATGCAGTACCGGCAGCCCAAGCACTTGCCGCTGTCATAAATAACCGGTCCCTCCGGCGTTATTGACAAAGCGCCGACCGGGCAGACGGAAACGCAGGCCGGCTGGTGGCAGTGGCGGCACTGTTTGCGAACGTAGTGGTTGTCCGCTTTCTGCAGAATGGAAGTCCAGTTGTTGGCCGACAGGCCGTCATTCTTCTGCCAGGTTTTCGGAAGATCCATCTTCAACGAGTAGGTCGCCTTGCAGGCGGCCACACATTCCAGGCAGCCGATACACTTTGTGACGTCGGTGAGAATAGCCTTGACGCTCATACCGGGGCTCCTTTCTTGCCGAGGGTGGTGCATACGTCGTCATCGGTGCCGGCCGGAAACTTCCAGGCGATCGTCATGACAAATTGCGAGAATGGCATAATCACGCAGTGGGCAATCTTTGTAAATGGAATCAAAACGAAGATCAACTCCGCTGACAGAACATGCACCAACTGGAAGAATTGATACGCCGTCGGGCCGACCGTCATGTTGGCACACACGTATCCTGTGACAAACGGCACTATAAGAACTAGCGGCCAGAGGAAATCCTGTTTTCGGCTCAAAAAGCGCGCGTTTCGACTGCTTACTCGTCCGATGAAAATCGCCAGTCCGAAGCCGATAGTCGTCAGAGTCAACAGGTCGGCCCAGGACTTCGAAAGAGTGAACCAGCCGAAACCGAGCTCGCCTTTCCACAATTCAACGTGAGCAAAGAGAAAAATGGGAACGAGAATGAGGCCGACGTGGAACAGGATGGAAAATAGGCTGTAGAACGGTCGCTTGTTGAAAACCCGTTTCACCGGGATGAGCCATTCGATAGTTCTGGCAATCGTCAGTCCCCAGGGGATTGTCTTGTCCCCCGCCTTGAGGTAGGCGTTGACTATTCCCCATATTTCAAGGATCAATATTCGCGCCAGGCCCAGGGCCATCAGAGCAAACGTCAGACGGAACAGGGGGCCTTTTGCAAAATCAAGTAACGCTTCCAATGTTTATCCTTTCTGCTCTAACGCGACGTCAGTTTGCTTGGGCTTATCGAAAATTATCGCTTTGTATATCAAGTCGAGAAGGCCGACGACTTCGCAGTCGACACCCTGATCTTCCATCAGTTCGCGGAGCTGTTTTTTGCAGTTGGCACAGGGCGCGACCAGATACTTGGCGCCGGTGGCACGGACCTGGTCAGCCTTGAGTTTGCCTGAGACAGTCGTACGGTACGACCGAATTTCGTCGATAGAAACAGTCCCACCGCCGCCGCCGCAGCAAAGGTTGTTCTCCCGGTTGGGGGTCATCTCGACGAAGTTCTTGCAGAAGGCCTTGAGAATCTCGCGCGGCTGCTCGATAATCCATTTTTGGCGGGCGATATTGCATGGGTCGTGATAAGTGACCCGCTCGGTGACAACGTTGGGATCGAGCTTCAGCCTCCCCTCTTGAAGCACCTGGTGAGTGTACTCCATGATGTTAATCACCGGCAGAGCGTCCTTTCCCCCGCAGTAAGTCGGCACGTAGTACTTGGCGCTGCGGGAAGCATGGCCGCACTCACCGATAAGTATCTTTTTGCATTTGAGACGCTCTGCCTCCGCATGCACTTTTTTAACGACTCGCTCCAGCATCCGGTCGCTGTAAAACAGACCGTAGTTGATGCCGTCGAAGTAGCTGGTGCCGGTTGTCCAGGAATCGCCGGTGGCGGTAAAAACCGCCGCAGTGCCCATCAGTGATTCCGCTTCCATCAGAAAGTCACTCACCGCCGGGATGAAAAGGTACTCACTACCCTCAACGTCGAGAGGAAATTTGATATCCACACCCTTTTCCTCTTTCATGTCGTCTTCAAGAAACTCCAGAGTATCCAGCAGCGCCGGAACCGGAATGGCCGAAGTGTTGGCGGTTTTTCCCTCAAGCTGCTCGCGGGTGCTGACCACCAGCGCCTTGGGGGCGATGCCGATCTCGCTGAGGATGTAACGCCCGAGGTGGGTTATCAGAGCATGGTCGATTCCGGCCGGGCACTCCAGAGTACAGCGCTTGCAGGCGGTGCAATTCCAGAAAGAGTCGGCCATCTCCTTGATCATTTCGTCGGTCAGGTGACCTTTGCCAAGCAGCCTTCCCTTCAGCGAACCGGCCAGTGTAAAGTGCCGTCGATAAATGCTTAAAAGAAGCTCCGAGCGGTAGCAGGGGATATCGCGCGTATCGCCGGTGGCCTCGTAGATCTGGCAATTGGTGGTGCACCGCGAGCACTTGGCGCTCAGACGAATGAAGTGTTCCAGGGCAAAGCGGTAGTTAGAATGTTTCAAAATAGCGGCAAAGGCTTCCAAGAACCGCCGCGGGCGGTCAGTGACATCATAGTCCTCGACGTGGTAGCGTACGGCCAATCTTTGCTTTTCGATAACCTCAGGCTTTTTCGTGGGCGCGAAGGCCTTTTCCCGTTCTTCCGGGGTGATAACGGTTGTCCTCATGTATGCTCCGTCTTGTCACGTTTCAAAAGCTCATCTCCTTGACACTCCATATTGTAATACATCAGAAGGTCTTGGACAAGTTGAATAGGAAATTAAGGGAGCCTTGTGCTGCTGACAAGAGCTTTTGGGGTTATCAATCGACACCGCTGACAACCTTGACAGAGTGTGATCGAGAGTATACCTTCACAAGAAAGGAAAACTCATATCTGGTTCCGTTGGTAGCCAGTGTATGGGCAGCCCATTTTGAACTCTCAACGAAGCGGGAGCATAATGACACGGAAGTTCTACTCAATAGTCATCCTCTCCTCACTGTCTGTTACCCTTTTGGCGGGAGTTGTGTTCGCCGCCGCCTCGCCTGTTAAGGGACGAGGAACAAATCAAATTATTAACAGGCCGCAATTGTATGGTTTCTCAAGCGCACACAACATCTCACCGGCGCCGAGAAAAGTAGCACCCAAACATGCCCTCGGTGGAGCCGCCCCAACACAATCCCCCGGAACGGTCATTGGAGCTACCTGGTATGATCGCCAGCATTTAGGGTCAATGGGACGTATGATTGGCTGGAGCCGGCATGGCAGCCCGGACACCATGATTGTTCATTTCAGCTGGATGTCCATGCCTGGTCCGGTCTTCTTTGGGCGTCAGTACCGGTATGACAGTTGGAACGCCGTGACGGGAAGTTTCGGTGTTGAAGCCGGTCTGCAGTCTGCCGATGATTATGCCGGTTTTGTCGGTCTCGACGCAACCAAGGATGGCCGCGCTGTTATCGGTGGTCACAACAGGGAATGGTCTGATGGTTTTACTGATTGTCATTTTTACTGGGATTCCGGCCCGGGTTTGGCGGACTTCAGCGCTCAGGCGCAGGTTCCCCGGGAGGTGGCTGAATATGGCGGCTACCCCAATCAGGAAGTGATCTGGCCGAAATTCCGTTACCAGGAAGGTCCCGGCGATACTGTGCTCCATGTTTTTGCTCTGGAAGCCGGTGTTAGTGCCGGTGATCCTCAGGCGCTGTACTATTTCCGTAAAGTGGGGAGGGACGCGACTGGAACATGGGACAACCCGCCCTACGTTGTGGACACGATGTATACGCCGGGGTATGATATAGCCGCCAATAACGATGGAAAGGTGGCCCTGGTCTGGACCGCTAATCTGCCCTGTTCCGGCGACCCGTGCGACACCTGCTCCGGCTATGAGTGTTGGGATTTTGATCAGTGGGACAACGATGTTTACTATCAGGTTTCGCACGATTATGGCCTTAGCTGGGAGCCACGGGTGAACGTCAGTCGGAACGTCGACGGCGAAGACGGGTATCGTCCATACACGGACCTGTCGGCTTTGATTACCTCCGATGGCAATCTTCATGCTGTCTGGGGCGCTCGGTTTTGGCCGGCTGACGCCAACTCGGGCGGTCAGGCCGGATTGTTGAGAGGCCGTGTTTTCCACTGGTCGGAGAATAACCCCGACCTTCGGACGGCTCACGACTTCGACTGGGATCAGACCGATTGCAGCGGCGGCGCCTGGGAGTTGCAGGCCTCGAAAATGAGCCTTTCCGAGTGTGACGGTAAATTGTACGTGTTGTTTGTGCAGTTTAACGACATTCCGCACGGTGTTTATGATGACTGCGCGGCTGAGGGCAATCCCGGCTTTCCGGTGGGCGCCGCCAACGGTGATTTGTACCTGACCATTTCCAGCGACTGGGGTTTGACCTGGGACGAGGCCCGCAACCTGACCAACTCCCGCACTCCCGGCTGTGATTCCACGGGCGGCGCCGGGGGGGCCTGCGATAATGACCACTGGCCGTCGATGGCGAGGTTTGGCACCAACTACGTTGGTGATTTCAGCGCCGCTGAAATAGTCGTCCCGGTCGGCAGCAGCGATCCGGGCAGCTACTACCTTGACGTTTTATATATCAATGACCATAGCGCCGGCGCTGTGGTGCAGGGAGAGGGATTCTGGGCGGAGGCCGAGGTGAGATGGTTCCGGCTGCCGTGCGTGGAGCCGATAACGAAATCAATGTTCAGTATCTCACCGGGTGATGTTAGTTACCCCTCCTGGTCCAAGCATGGTGCGCAGTATGAAAGGCAGGCAACGATTGAAAACTCCGGAAACGCTGCTTTGAATTACAGTATCATCCCGGAGGAAGAGACCGGCCCGGCCGGGTGGCTTTCTTATGCCGATTTCAGCGGCTCCGTTTCATTCGGTCTTGACAACAGTGAGACCGGCACGATCTCTTTGAATTACGGTGGCGTGGTCAACGATCCCGGAACCATCGTCAATCTGGAGGGTCGGTTGATCTTCGAGTCAAATGCGGCCACCTCCCCCGACACCTTTGCGATCAGCCACGTTGTAGCGGATACGCTGTATGAGCCGATATGGGATACAATCCAGACTTCATGTCTTGCTCTGACCGTAGCCAACACGGGCAACTTTGGTAACCGGGGTATCAGCGGGGTTAATATGGACTATGTCGCTTTTGGCGACTGCGACAGCGCTGCCGCCGTCTATGTGAATGACGGCTCCCCGGTCGTCGGCTACGTGAAGGGTACTGATACGATCGTCAACTTCTCCATATTCAACACGACTTACGTAGACGAAAGCGGGTTTGTGCCGCTCGGTGATCATAGCCCCACAAACGACACGGGCGATTACGAGGTCTTCCAAAGCGGCAAGTTTGTTACCCACGATTCGCTTATCGCGGTTGAGAAAGTCTGGTATGCCCCCAAGCCCTCCGATAGCTGCTGTTTCGTGATCGGGCGGATGACGATCTACCTCAACCGTGATACCTCCATCACCGGCCTGCGCGTGGGGGAAGCGATCGACTGGGATATCCCCTCCGACTCCGGCTTTGACAACGGCTCCGGTTTCGATTCCGATCGTAATCTGATTTACCAGTTCGGCGGCGAGTATGACCAGGACGACTCCACCGAGTGCCAGGACAATGATCGTCGCTTTGGCGGCCTGGCATTCCTCGACCGTTATCTGAACGGTGTCCGGGAACCGGGTGCGCCGCATGGCGCCTACACTGCCGATAACGCCACCTACGTCTACCCGAACCAGGCCTTTGTTCCGGAGGAGCTGTTTGTCAATATGGAGGACAGTGGATATTCACTCTTTTCGTCAGCGCACCCCGACTCTCTGCTCGTTGACTTGCACACGGTCATGACGTTTGATACCGGTCTTGCTCTCACATCGGCTGACACCTATGTATACTACGTCGAGCTTGTTACGATTCAAGATGGGACATTGTCCGACCTTCAGAGCGCCGCCGATACGGGCCAACAATGGTACTTGAATCATTTCAGCAGCGGCTGTTGCCAGAACCGCGGTAATGTGGACGGCATAGGTGGGATCAATGTTGGTGATTTGACCTACCTCCTTGACTTTCTGTTCTTTGATGGTCCGGCGCCGCCGTGTGAAGAAGAGGGTAACGTTGACGGCATCGGTGGGATTAATGTCGGCGACCTGTCCTATCTTATTGACTACTTATTCTTTGACGGCCTGCCACCCCCCCCGTGTTGATTACGCCGAGAGAAAGCCGCGGCGCTCATTATCAGAACTGCGGGTGGGAAAAAACGATTGTTGCGTTGAGTCACTGCCTCTATATTGTCCCCATGGATCCGGAGAGGCGTCAACATTTCATGCAACTCGCCTTTGACGAAGCCCGGCAGGCCTTTGAGGAAGCTGAGACGCCGGTCGGCGCCGTTGTTGTCTTTGAGGATAAGGTGATCGGGAGAGGGCACAATCAGACGGAAAGACTCCACGATGCTACCGCCCACGCGGAAATGATAGCCCTCTCCGCCGCCTTCAACCATTTCGGCGACTGGCGTCTTCAAGACTGCACCCTGTTCTCAACGCTGGAGCCGTGTCCGATGTGTGCCGGAGCAGCCGTGTTGTCACGGATAAAGACAATCGTTTACGGTGTCGCCGATCCCAAATTCGGTGCCTGCGGGTCGATTCTGGATATTCCGTCGGAAAAAAGACTGAACCACCACATTGAGGTTGTTGGCGGAGTTATGGAGACCGAGGTGTCGGAGTTGATGAAGCTGTTTTTCCGGCAGGTGCGAAAAAACAAGGCCCGCATCGATTGACTGAACCAAACTGGAACTACGCCAGGGAGTTCAAAAAGAGCAGGGCTATCGCCATCGCCCTTCTGGTAGTGGTGCCTGTCGTCTACTTGCTCGTTGCCTGCATGATTCAGATCGACCCGAGAACCGGCGGCGAGGTTGACATGCTGTTTTACGTTCTTATGATTGTGGCTATAGTTCAACCGGCGGGGCGCTTCTAATTAAACGTTCCCACCTGAACAGGTACCGCCCCGACGGGACTTCCCGTATGAGTCCGGGGCAGCTTTTCACAAGCATCAGTGTTATTGAGTTTATTCTCGTTGAGTCAGTATATATTTATGGATTGGTAGTATATATTATTACCGGCCACGTGATGAGAATGTTATCCTTCTATCCGGTGGCCGTGATCTGGTCGGTGATTTACTGGCCGCGACGATCGGCATGAGATAAGTTTAGTCGGGTTATCGAGGTGAAGTGATGCATGACGAGGAAAACAACAGCTACGACCTGAGCCAGTTCATTATAAAACCGCTCTACTTCGGCCTGGTCGTTAACATTCTCATACCTGCTGCCGGGCTTCTGATCTGCCACTACGTCGACAGCAACTATGGACGGGCCAACGTCATCGGTGATCTGGCCAATCTGCTGTTTTACACCTTCGTCGCGCTGGCGCTGCTGCAGGCTGTTTTCTCCCTGTGGTGGCGTACGAAAAGGCTTCGCCGCCCGATGGTCAGAACAATAGAGACGTTCGAACAGGAAATGGTCACCGGCTTGCTGCGTGCCTGCCGACCGGTGTTTATTGTCATTGCCGCCATATCTGCCTACGGGTACCTGTACTTTTTCCTCACCGGCCGCTTCACTGAGACGGTTGTTTTCATCTTTTTCTCTTTTGTCGTCTTTCAACTGGTGCGCCCCCGGCACGGGTTCGCGCGCAAGCTTATCGCTCGGCAAAAAAAGCTGCTCGAGCAGGGGACAACGGTGGATCGAAGATAGTAGCAGCTTACTACTGCCGTGATGAGTGTATAGCTCAAAGCTCCCGTGAGGTTGTGCTTGTGGCGAAACGCAGGATTTCGCGATGCAGCTCTTCTTCCGAGGCCGGAATCGTCCCGGATTCCAACAACTCCGGTGGCGATAGCTCTTTGATACGCTGGACTTCATCGTCCTGGGCGGCCTCCGGCGTGGTCAAAAGCAGCGTGCGGCAGGCGACTGGTTCTATGTCGTCGATGTCGCGATAGGGAGCGGCGTAGCTCGAACGGATGTCGTACCACCACCACATGATCGTCCGAAAGAAGGGAAACCAGAGCATGTCGTATCGTTCTTTCAGAACGTCCTGCATCCGATGCGTGCTCAGGTAGGGATTTACGGCGACCACGCTATTTATTCGTTTCTCCTCCAGCGCCGCCAGCAAGCCGCCGTCAGCGCCAAGGAAGTAGCCGACGGTAATCAAGGGGTGAATGATGCGCTCCCGCAGGTCCAGATAACGGATGACTTCGTCAAGGTCGCTGGCTTCGTACCGTCCCTCACCGCGGTATTCGCCGGTTGAGCGTCCGGAGGCCCGCTGGTCAAAGGCCACCACGGCAAATCCCGAATCGACAAACAAGCGCGCCAGCGGCGCCATGGCATCGCGGTCGGCGCCGTCCTCGTGGACCAGGAAGACAGTTCCTTTTATTTGGCCAAGGCTGTCAAGATCGGGTGCGACATATAGGCACGCCAGGGTGGTCAGACCATCGGACTCGATACGGAAGGTATCGGGATTCAGGCCGATCTCGATGTAGGCCGTCGCGTCGTTAACGGCGAGAGAGTCGGCGTGGTAGTCATCAAGGTTAGTTCGCCCCATTGAGGCCTTGACCCTATTGAGGGGGTAGATGATGTAGACGGCCACCAGTGCAGCCACAACCAAAAGGACAGCGACCGTCTGGATGATTTCTTTCATCTGTCGTGAGATGCGCGGCATCTTTTTTGACTCCTCATCGCTTGTTCCGCAAATAGCAAAGACATTATTAAAAGAAGCTGAGAGGATAAGTCAATACTAAAACAGATTGGAGTTTCCCCAAAAAATCTTAGGGTTGAACGGGCGGGCAGGAACCGGAGACTCCGGCCTTTTGATTTGTAGTATCACTATTAGAAAAAGTGATATTACTCGTTCCAGAGGTAATTCAGTTGTCGCGATAACAATCTTCCAAAACTGAATAAAACCAGCATGACACAGCCGCAGCCCAAGACTACTGGACGAAAAGAAAAAGCGGCCCTCTTTTGATTTGCTATAAAACCGGGCCTGCAACGGCCGCTTGACAGCCCTTCATACAAACGACAGGTTAGCCCTTTTATGGGGGAGATCGCTCACAAAGATATGGGCTGATCGGACTGAGCCGAGGATGATAAGTTAAACCGTTTCAATAGGTTGGCGGCTGGCCTGCCCTTTCTCTCAAGCTGCTTGGGGTGATGTCCACAGGGCTGTGAACAATCGGATTCTGCAAGAGCCGTTTTACTTCCTTATTAATGTGTACTCCCGCTTACTCCGTCTCAGCGGTGGTTGAAGAAGATTCCGTATGACGATCCTGATTGGCTTTCGGATAATAAATCTCCGATCTTTACCGCAGGCCCACAGCCCCAGAATAGCTTATTGCAGGACAATGACTTAAGGGGGGGCGGTTGCCTGTGCGGCTGCCCCGCGCGATACGCCCGTTATTGAAAAGAACTGGTTCCATATAGATTTCGGGGCGGCTGCAGGTAAATTCCCCAATCCAGCGCTTTAAGCAAAACTATTTGCGCCGACCTATAGTTTAGTTGGTATACAATAGCCTTAAACAGTCTTTTATGGTTTGAAAAGAGCAAAACAGTCGAGAGGAGGTGATTGCTTTTTGTTGGAAATAATCTCAAGAAAAAGTTAATATTGCTTGTTTTTTCTATTGACAAGTTATGTCTTTAGCCTTATATTACTGCTCGGATGATAGGTGAGAATATCGCAAAAAGGTTGATATCTAATTAGTTAATGATTACCGGCTCAAAATGAGCCGTAATCTTCCGAGCACTAACTGCCCGGTACTTCTGTCTTGAGTTGGCCATGATGGTCTCCTCAAGAAAAACATGTCGGCTACGTTACAATAGGGCTGGACACGTCACAAAGTAGAGATGTGGACAGTCATTTAAGGCCTAAGCGAAGTACGAGTGTCTGAGAAGAGATGCCGTTGTTAAGGAACTTCTTATTGAATCTTGGCTAAGGGATAACTGAAGCAACAAGAACGATCCAAGATCAAGGAGGAAGAAATGTCCTTTGACGTCAAGCCTCTGAGGGGGGCTTTCTCGATAGTCATAGCGGTGGGATGCGTTTTGGTGTTACTGACCGGCCCCTCCGCCAAGGCACAGCCTGTTCTCTGGGTAAAGGTTTTTGACACCACCACCCAGTCGGGCGCACAGAATACGGTTATCCCGATTTATATGAATAATTATCAGGATTCCATAGCGGGTTTTAACCTGTGGATACAGCTTGATTGGCCCGAGAAGATAATGGAGTTTCAAACTGACAGTGGCACGGTGGTAGATACCACCTACTGGGACTGTCTGGAATATGAGGAGACCGTGTGCGTCGAGTCAGTGCTGACCAACCTGCTTGGGCAGTGGGACTTTACCCACATCGATACCAACGATATCCTGATCGGTAACTTTGACACGACCGGTACGCTCTGTTCCGGCTGGGAATGGATAGACGCGCGCTCGATATCGGGCTTAGGTTCCGATTTGAACATCGCGGGCATAGCCGATATGGACTGGCCCCCTGAAACTGCGTACGCTATCGGGCCTCAACAGGGCGGCATACTGATTAAAATTCTCGCTGACGTTTTCGATATTCCCGACACGATGACGGAACGCACCGTGAACCTGATGATTCAGCATAACACCCTCGACCATTTTTGTTTTTCACGTACTGACGGGACTTCAATAGGGATCCTTCACAGGGAAGAACCGGATACCAACTGCTGGCGGTGCAACGTCTGGGTGGGAGAGGTGTGCATGGATTGGGAACGTTTCACGACCCCGCCCGATTGTGACTCGCTCGGCAGCGACTACTGTTGCCCGGACTCATTCGAGGTTGTGATGGCCTTGAGGCCCTATCTTGACACCGTCCACGTGATATTGGAAGACGGCTCCGTGACGGTGGCGGAGTTTGTTTGTGGAGATGTGGATGCCAATGGTTCCGTGAACGTTGGAGACCTATCCCACTTGGTGGCTTATCTGTTCGACGGCGGTCCGCCTCCCCAGCCTTTGGCCTCCGGTAATATGGACTGCCAGGGAGGAGAGGCACCCAACATTGGGGACTTGTCCTACCTGGTGACCTATTTGTTCGACGAAGGTCCGGCGCCGTGCGAATGCTGAGGAGATTTGACGGGTAACAAAGGTTTTGAAATTAGTAAGAAGTGTCGCGCCATTATGAGTGGCGTGACGTAACCTGTGAACCCAATTATAAGGAGGACGCTTAAAAGAGGTATTTTTTGACACGCGCTCAAATGGAAGAACGGTTAGCTTATTCTTTCACGCTCGTTGTGGATTCTCCAAAGATTTGGTGGCTCTCATCGGAGGATGAATCGAAGCGAAAACTGAGGGGAAACAAAGAAAGAATATGTTTAACGGTTTGTAACAACATTGTGTAACAATGCAATGTAAGTGTTAACGAAGTATTTTTTAGGAGTAAGAAATGAAACGAACTTCACTATTTCTTGCTTTAACAGCGCTGATGGTTTTTTCATTTGGGCTTGTCCATGGTGCCAATGACGTTACTCTGGACCACATGGACGGTCTTAACCCCGGCGATCCCAGCCAAGTTCTGACCAATGTCGATGTCTGCTGGCATTTCAAGTTGACCAACGGCACCGGAATGAATATCACCGGTTCAACCAACGGCTTCGCCGTGTGGATGGTGGGTGGTAGTCCCCGTACGGTTGCCACGTTGGATACTCATGCTCTTGGCTGGCCGGTCATGTACGATCTCGTGGTTGCCATCTACAGCGATGCGGACGGCACGGGCATTGACGTCGTTGGTTTTGGCGGCGCCAAGCTGATGAGCGACGGTCTCCCGGTTGGTTTTGAGCAGGAGGTCTGGCACGTTTGTGTACAGGCCCTACCGGCCGCTGATGGTGATACCCTCTGTATCGACTCCGCGTTCTATCCTCCGGGTGGCGAGTGGATCTGGGCGACCGCTACCGGTACCCTGTACCCCGGCTGGGACGGCCCGCACTGCTTCGAAGTCTATGACATTCCCAACCTACCTCCGGAATTCGATAATTGTCCGCAAGAGAACTTTGAGAAAACCCACTGTGAAGCGGCATCGGTTGTTCTCACCGCCACCGATGATGAAGGCGATCCCTTCACCTTCACCCAGCTCTCTGGTATTGGAGGCATAGTCCAGGGACCTGCCAACACCGTCACCTGGAGCTACGCTCCCACTATAGCCGATGTATGCATTACCTATGAGATCGTCATTGAGGTGGACGACGGCATGGGCGGCATACCCGACGTCTGCACCTTCTACGTGCACTTCACCAACGAGGCGCCGGAGTGGACTCTCTGCCCTACCGACACCTTCCTGCTTGCTTATCCCAACGAAAAGACTGTCGACGTGGCTGCTGATGATGACTGCGATAACCTGATCTTTGAACTTGTCGACGTCAATCCTGTGCCAGGTCCGGGTGCCGTCTTCGGCTTAGTCCAGACGGGCCCCAAAACTGCCGAGCTGAGCTTCATTTGCGATCCCGCCGATGAAGGCTTGTTCGGGTTCACTATCTTTGTGACCGACGGGATTGACACCACCTGGCAGGTTATCTGGTTCAAACAGCTCGCGATGATGAAGTTTGATGTCGTGATCGAGAAGACTCACATGACTATTCAGGGTGGCCATGAGTACGTCGACGTGACGGTTACTCAGGGCACCGAGGAATTGGGCGGTTTTGACTTCTTGATCGCCTATGATGCCTCGGCTCTGAACTTCATTATGGCGATACCGGGACCTCTGTATTGTCCGGTTCCTTACCCGGTTCCCGACACCTGTAACTGGGAGTACTTTACCTACCGTTATGGCCCCTTCGGTAACTGCGGTAATGCGTGCCCGAAAGGTCTGCTGAGAGTGATCGGTATTGCCGAGACCAATAACGGTCCGGTACATCCGGCCTGCTTCAGACTGCCGGTACCTTTTGTCCTGTTCACGCTCGACTTCCTGGTTACCGACGATCGGACCTACGAGTGCTCGTATGTGCCGGTCCGCTTCTTCTGGATGGACTGCGGTGACAACGTGCTCTCGTCGAGGACTGGTGACACTCTGTGGGTGGACAGCCAGATCTTTGATTTTGTTGGTGATGTACAACTTCCAGGTTCCGTTATAGGACCTGGTGGGATATACTACTTTGATATCACCAATCACTACTACGGCTTCCCGACCTACTTCGGCATGCAGGAGGTTCCCTGCATGGACGATCCGGATAAGCGGCCGATGCGGTTCATTAACTTCTATAATGGCGGTATCGACATTGCTTGTGCCGAGTCGCTTGACGCTCGCGGCGACATCAACCTGAACAACGTTGCCAACGAGATCGCTGACGCGGTCCTGTTCAGCAACTACTTCATCTATGGTTTTGGTGTCTTCCACATCAACTTTGATGGTCAGGTTGCCGCTACCGACGTCAATGCCGACGGTCTGGTGCTGTCGGTAGGCGATCTGGTCTACCAGATCCGCATTATCATCGGCGACGCTCAGGCGTATCCGAAACTTGCCCCGGTGGAAGCTACCTATGTGGTTGACCAGGGCGTGGTGTCCGTCGATAAGCTGATGGGCGCGGCCTTAGTCGTCGTCGAGGGTGACATCACCCCGACCCTGTTGGCTGACAACATGGACATCAAGTACGCCTACAATGCCGAGGACAACGTCACTCGCGTGCTGGTTTACTCGTTTGAGGGTAACGGCTTCAGCGGT